>VMBT01000070.1_pt1 | contig 64491 bp, 66 predicted proteins | sample 4404301 | NCBI WGS metagenome assembly VMBT01 (sample SAMN12238535, study PRJNA552566) | marine metagenome | isolation source: Coastal seawater | place: USA: coastal Georgia, Sapelo Island | collected 2008-08/2009-08 | reverse complement strand
AGTTGGCCTGCATGTTCTTATTCAAGCTATCAGAAAACTAACTGATAAACCAATTATTGCTGCAGGCGGAATTGTAGACGGCATAGGTATGGCAGCAGCAATGGCATCTGGAGCTGATGGTATTCAAATGGGGACCAGATTTGTAAGCTCAGTAGAGAGCCCAGTTCATGATAATTTTAAACAAGCTATTGTTTCGGCTAATGAAGAAAGCACTTGGATATTGAATAAAAAATCAAAGCCATGTATTCGAGCTTTGAAGACGGAGTTTACGCAACCAATTCATGAATCAGGATCTATGGATATGACTGCACTGATCGATATTAAGGAGCTTTACTTTGGAGGTAATATGAATGCAGCTCCTGCATTAACGGGTCAATCTTGTGGCTTGATCGATAAAGTTAAGACTGTAAAAGAAATTATTGAAGAAACTATTGCTGGCTATAACTCTACGATCCAAAGCATGACAGCTTTATAGGTTATCCAAAACACTTTCCTGACCTTCACCTTCTGCGCTCTTATCTGCAGAATTTATTGAAGCCTGTATTTCAATTAAGGTCTGATTCAGAGACTTTCTATAGTTCTCAAAGCTTCTTAAATTTTCTTCAGCAAACGAGAGTCTTGTTGCAAGCTCATTAAGTTTTGAATTAAGGCTGTTAACTCCTGAGGATACTAAAACTAACTCATTCATTTCCTCTTGAATAGAAATGAGGTCTGATCGGATGCTGGTGAAGTTTTTGGAAACAATATTAAATTCTTCAGAAAACTTATTATTGTTTGCAATTAATTTATCGACGCTACCTCGCAAAGCATCAATATCTTTTCTGTTACGTTTGTTGCTCAAATCCCAGAGTTTTCTAATTTCTTCATCAAATAGCTGTAAATCAGCAGAAGTTTGCGTAATGAAGTCTGCATAAGTGGCGTCAACTAAAATAATTTGCTCCTCTAGAAGAGCGATTCTCTCCTCTTGAATATTGCTAGTAGATCCCGATGATTTTGATATCTCATTCATCCATATCGTCAAAATAAGCAATGCTCCCAAGACAAAGCTTGCAAAAATTCCAATAAAAATATTGTCTTTGTGCATAGCAAATTGCTCTTTAAAGTTTCTGGCTGCAGAGATTTTTCTACTCATTATTTGGTAAAATTATGCTTAAATAAGATTCTCAATTATAACCATTATTAATAGCTATGAACTTAGATTTTTCTGACGACCAAAAATTTTTACAAGAAGAAGCAAATAAATTCTTTACCAAAGAGGATACCTTAAAACGCACCAGAGCTATCATGGAATCTGATGAACCCTATGATAAGGAGCTTTGGAGTAAAGTCATTGAATTGGGCTGGACTGCTATTCGCATCCCAGAGGAGTATGGCGGATTAGGCTTATCTCATCTTGAGTTGTGTGTCATTGCTGAAGAAATCGGTAAAAGCTTGGCCCCTATCCCTTTTTCCTCCTCAGTGTATATGTATACAGAGGCCCTAATTGAAAGCGGCAACGAGGCTCTTAAAAATTCACTGCTTCCCAGCCTTGCCGATGGATCTGCTGTGGGTACTTTCGCAGCAGCTGAAAGTCTTGCGCCTGTATCTTCCGAAAATATTCAAACTGTCGTTACTAATAATGCTGTCAGTGGAACTAAAATTGCCGTTCCTGATGTTGAGGCGGCAACCCACGTCATGGTGCTATGCAAAAATGGCAACAATGTAGAACTTCGTTCTGTTGCTTTGGATGCAAGCGGTGTAAGTGTGACTTTGCAAGCGAACATAGATCCATCCAAAAGCTTTTATCAAATTGATTTTAATGATGTCGAATCAGAGCTTATCAGTGAAGATGGATGGAGCAGATGGGAGCATTTATTAGATCAAGCTGCTGTGTTGGTTGCATTTGAACAAGTGGGCGGCGCACAAGCATCTCTTGATATGGCAAAAGCTTACGCTATGGAAAGGTATGCTTTTGGAAGAGCTATAGGTTCCTATCAAGCTATTAAGCATAAGCTAGCAGATATGTATATCTCTTTAACATTAGCCAAATCCAATTGCTATTATGGTGCTTGGGCACTTTCATCAGGATCATCAGAACTTGGGTTGGCAGCAGCCACAGCAAGAGTAGCGGCAACCAAAGCTTTCCAACTATGCTCTAAAGAAAATATTCAAACCCATGGGGGGAATGGCTTTACATGGGAATACGATTGTCATCTCTTTTATAAGCGCTCAAAGGTTTTATCATTAAATCTTGGCTCAGAAGCAGCATGGAAGGAAAAATTAGTTACTAACTTAGATAAATCAAACTCAATAGGATCAAACCAATAGGATAAATTATGGATTTTAAAGATACCCCAGAACAAGCTCAATTCAGAGAAAAGTGTCGCTCATGGCTTGAAGCTAACGCTGAATTGAAAGTAGGTCAAGGAAGAACTGTGGAAGGTAATCTTGATGAATACCTTCAAAAAGCAAAGGCATGGCAGAAGAAGAAATACGATGCTGGTTGGGCCATGCTCCATTGGCCTGAAGAATACGGAGGTATTGGTGCCTCGCCTATTGAAAGAATCATATGGTCTCAAGAGGAATCCAAGTTTGATGTGCCAGGCGGCGTTTTTGAGATTGGATTGGGTATGTGTGGGCCAGTCATGATGGAATATGCCACTGCTGAACAGAAAAAGAGATATTTACCACCCATGGCCGAGGGCAAAGAAATCTGGTGCCAATTATTTTCTGAACCCTCAGCAGGTTCGGATGTAGCAGGCCTGCGTTCAAAGGCAGTTCAAGATGGAGATGAATGGATTATAAACGGACAAAAAGTTTGGACTTCTGGCGCCCATTATTCTGACTTTGGAATTTTAGTTGTAAGACACGATCCTGAATTAGAAAAACACAAAGGTCTTACCTTTTTCTTTGTCGATATGAAATCGCCTGGAATTGAGGTTAAACCCATTAAGCAGATTACTGGATCTGCCGGCAGTGGCTCAGGTTTTAATGAGGTATATTTCAATGACGTAAGAATCCCTGATTCACAAAGATTAGGAGAAATTGGTGATGGCTGGAAAGTAGCCATTACAACCTTGATGAATGAAAGACTTGCGGTGGGAGATGCTAGAGGCTCAGACATAGAAGATGCTCTGACATGGGCCAAAGAACAAGACTTCAATGGAGAGCCGTTGATCAAACATGGAGGAGTTAGGGAAAAGCTAGCGGATTGGTTTATTGAAGCCAACGGTTTGAAATATACCAAGTTTAGAACGATTTCAGCGCTATCTAGAGGAGGTACTCCTGGACCTGAAGCATCTATCACAAAAATTGTTAGTGCAAATAAACTTCAATCTATTGGTAACTTTGGCATTGATTCTGCAGATATGGCAGGTATGTTACGCCAAGATTCTGGCGGAGACCTGCATGCATTTCAGATGGCTTGGCTAGGAGCTCCAGGCTTAAGAATAGCTGGCGGAACAGATGAAATCCTTAGGAACATCATTGCAGAGAGAGTATTGGGACTGCCTCAAGATCCAAGAGCTGATAAGGGGCTACCTTTCAAAGACATCCCGCAAGGAAGCGCGAATTAATTCCTAAACAGCGATAAAAACTGAAGCGCCTCTGATGCCCTGTCAGTCTCTACCTCATCGCTTGCAAAAAATATGATCGGATTAATCGCACCAGAGAGTAATTTTTTAAAGTTTGCTTCAGAGAGTTTAATCTTGCTTGAGCAGTAATTGTTGTCGCCTTCTTTAAGCACAAAATTCTCAACAAGCAAGTTGAGTGATTCACCATTAGTAAACTCGATACAAAGAGATATCTTTTCTGAGGGGGATAGTTTTTGAGGGTTTAAATTAACCTGCAATACAGAAATAAACATCTCTAGATCTAGTTCCTCTAAGATATCAGGACTTCTTTGAACTAGCTTGCTGGCATCGGTGAATTCACCCTTTAAATCCATTGCTGCAGAAAGTAAATAATTCCTTTTATTGGGGTTGGATTCAATTTGAGCAAGATTAGATGCCGCTTCTGCACGAAGTGCCTTGACTTGTTTTGTATTAAATTCCAATGTTAATAAAAGATCGCTCAATTCAAGAGCCCATTGGTAATCTTCTTGTTGAACAGCTTGTTGCATTGCAGCTAAAAGATTTTGAGGACCTCCAACCAGGCCGGATATTTTATTTGCTCTTTGAATTGAGCTTAATGGATCAAGGGTTGCTATATTGCCATCAAACCAACCTAAATAACCGTTAAAAATACTACGAATAGACCATCTAACGGTCCCATAAAATTCATAAAAATATGGAGAATTAATAAAAATTTCAGGAAATTCAAGATTGTCCTCTATTTCCTGAGGAGATAATCCTTGGTTTATAAGGCGCACGGTTTGATCATGGACGTATTGAATGCCATCGGCATAAAGACGTGTAATTTCTAGAACCTTATCTTTACCGATGATGGGTAGAGTATGGCTAGGAAACAGATAATTAGCTTGGTAGCTCTGAATTTTTCTAACTGACTGACTCCATTTCTTTACATCCCTATGCGAGGTTCCTCTGATTGTGTAAAGGTTAGGAAAAGTTTTGTATAAATTATCTCCAACAAAGATTGCAGATTTGGATGGAATCCATACAGCTAATTGATCATCTGTCTCTCCCGGAGCATGAAATAGCTCTAACGATATACCAGCAATTTCAACCTGAAGATCTTTGCTAAAAGTTAACGAAGGCTTAACGTAGCCAGGTGCAGACATGCCAACACTCAAATAGGGACCTATTCCAACATTGACTAATTCTTCTCCCAACTGGGTGCCAAACATTTTTGAGCTTCTGTCACTTATGATTGGATTGATAAGGCCGACAATCTTCTCAACATTTTTGTGCATAGTGTCATGAGCTATGACAATGGGAGGTTCTTGCTGAGAATTAAAAAAGGTTTTAGCCCCAAAAACATGATCGCCATGATTATGGGTATAAATAATTGCCGCAATAGGTTGATTGCTAATCTTTTGAAATTCGGCTAATACTTTTTCTGCTTGGAAGGTGCTATCTGTAGTATCAATGATAATATTGCCTCCCTCTCCTTCGATCATATAAGCATTTGCTATCCCAAAGCCAATTGCTAAATGAATACCTCCTGAATAACTGATAATTTTTTGATCAAACTCCGCAGTATGCTGAAATAACTTTTGAACTTTTGATATATCTGGAATAGGTTTTATAGACTCCTCTTCGGAAGAGCAGCTCACAAAAAAAAGAATTAAAATAAAAGAAATATATTTAGAATAAATTTGCATACCGTATCTTAAAGTGTTTGAAAATCCCTTTCTAGTAAGTCATCAAGAAATAAAATGGAAAAATAAAAAACCTTTCTCAAAGGTATTTAATGATCGTTATTTTCAAGATTCAGCTCTTGAAGAAATAGAGAATGTTTTTATAGAGCCAAATAGTTTAAGAGAAAAGTTTAAATCCCAAAAATTTACTCTAGTTGGTGAATTAGGTTTTGGTTTGGGAATAAGCTTTCTCTATACACTAAAAGTTTTCAAAGAACATAATAAAAAATCATTAAATTACTTAGATTTTGTGTCAGTAGAAAAGTTTTTACCTACTGTGAAACAAATTAGGAAAGCAGCCTCACTTTTTCCAGAGCTTGAAGAAATCAGTCAGATATTTTTAAAACACTATCACCCAATACACAATGGCATTATAAAAATTCATTTAGCAGAATTTAATGCTGCTCTCACCATCATAAATGCTGATATCCAAGACGCATTTAAGTTGATACAACATAATTTTGGAAAATTTGATGCCTGGTTTTTAGATGGCTTTGATCCCAAGCAAAACCCAGAAATGTGGACATCTAAGGTAATTGAAAACATAAATAAATGTTCAAAAAATAATGCAACCTTTGGAACATATACATCCTCAGGTCTATTAAAGAAATCTTTAAATGAGAATCAGATTGGCTACCAAAAAGTTAGTGGATTTAAAAAAAGACACAAACTTGTGGGCTCGCTCAACTCAAAAGATGATATTTCAAACACTCCTTTGCCAAGAAAAATTGCTGTTATAGGGAGTGGTATTGCTGCTGCGGGGGTGGTTCATGCTTTTACTAAGTTAAGAATAAGTTGCGATGTATTTGAAAAAAATTCTCATTTGCATTCTGGTGCATCAGGAAATCATGCTGCCGCGATGTATCCAAAGTTCCAATTTAATAATTCAGCTATGAACAGATTTCTCGTTCAAAGCTATTTCTTTGCCTACCAACAAATGCTTCAGTTCAGTGAATCATTTTATCCATCTAAAGCTAGGTTTTTTGGAATGAATGAAAGAACTGCTAAATGGATTGAGAGAGTAGGTGCCAATGATTCATTTCCTCTTTTTAAAGAAGTTGCACAAAATAGTGCTTCTATCCAGGGAGGTGTGCTAGCGCAAACAGACTTTCTCAAAGGAGCTTATTTAGAACCTAGAAAATTAACTGAAAGAATTTTTAAAAATTCTCCTTCTAAAATTCATTTCAATCATGATCTTATTTCAATAAAGCATAATTCAAATCTTGCTACTCTCTCCTTTGCTAATGGCAAAAGCTATGAATATGATGCAGTGATATTAGCAATAGGGAGCGGCCTGCAGCAATGGATCGAAGGGCTTCAAGTTTCCAAAGGACATATTATTGGGATACCAAAAAAGTATGTTCGTAAAATTTCGCAACCTATTCATCATCAAGGATATATTTTGCCCCCATTAAACGATTATATTTGGATGGGATCTACATATGAGCATGAATATAGGGATTTAGAAATTTCTAGTAAACAAATATATAAAATTCTAAATGCTCAAAAAATGTTCCTTAAATCAGATGAAATACCTGATGAGGAAATCTTGGTACGAGCCTCAGAGAGAGTTTCAAGAAGTAATAAATTCCCTATTGCAGCAAAAATCTCCCAAAATCACTGCTTATATGCTGTTGGGGCACTTGGCTCTAGAGGGTTTTCTTCGAGTTTTTTATGCGGAGAAGTTGTCGCCAATCAAATTAGAGGTGGGTTTATACCTGTAGATGATGAGGTGCTAGAAAATTTGGAAGTTTAGAGCTTAGAGCTGATCAAGAATATAGGCTACTGATTCTTTAATATCATCTAAATTGACGCTGCCACTTAGAGACCTTCCACGCCATTTAGTCAAACCTGTCCAGAGCGTCTTAGAACCCTCTTCATCAATTACTGAGATTCTTAAAAAATACTCAGGAACAGATGTTACCCTATCAATATCATACGGTCTTCCCCAGCCGTAATAAGAACGATACCTATAATCGTCAAATCTTAATTTGTCCTTGGTTGATACAGTTAGTTCCAAGGTATATCGATTATTTTGTTTGCTTTCAACAAATCCCATTGCTGCAAAGTACCTACTAGCCTCCTCAGCAGCTAATTCAACTGAAATGGGGTCAATATTTGCCGGCAAATCACTCTTATTAGTTACAACTGTAAAGCTTGCACCATCAATCAAGACAAAACTGTCTCGAGCATTTACATCAAGATATGGAGTTGTATTGCAGGAGGCTACTGTAAATAGCAAAGCAAAACTTATGATTATTTTAATTTGATTGGTCATTTTTATATGTTGATAGAGTACTATACAGTCCTCATTATTTTCAATAACGGTAAGTATAAATTATGTTTGAATTAATAGAAAAGCGTCACATAGATTCCCTTGAAGTTAATGCTAAGCATTACCAGCATAAAAAGTTTGGAAGTGCGCACCTTCACTTTGAATCAAAGAATAATGAAAAAGTTTTTATGGTTGCATTTAGAACCGTACCATCAGATTCAACAGGAGTAGCGCATATCTTAGAACATACTGCCTTGTGCGGATCTAAAAATTATCCTGTGCGCGATCCCTTTTTTATGATGTTGCGACGATCAATCAATTCGTTCATGAATGCATTTACTTCAACCGACTGGACTGCTTATCCTTTTGCAACTCAAAATGAAAAAGATTTTAAAAACCTGCTTGATGTTTATGTTGATTCAGCTTTCTATCCTAATTTGAATAAATTAGATTTTTTACAAGAAGGTCATAGACTTGAAATTGATGAAGATGGTAAGGGTAACTTTAAGGGAGTAGTCTTTAATGAGATGAAGGGAGCCATGAGCGGAGCCACTGATCAGCTTTGGCATGGAATTAGCAAGCATCTCTTTAAAGGCACCACATATGAAAACAATAGTGGAGGCGATCCAAAAGATATCCTTCATCTAACCCATGCGGATCTTAAGGAATTTCATAGAACTCATTACCATCCTAGCAATGCGATTTTTTTCACCTTTGGAGACATGAAGGTTGATAAAATTCATGACTATCTTGAAAACAAAGTATTTAGTAAACATAAGCCGTCAACGAAAAAGTTTATTGTTGATGATGTGGTTAAGCTCTCTAAACCACAACTAAACAAAGCAAAGTATCAACCAGGTAACGGAGAATCAGATTCCCATCACGTAACATCAAGCTGGTTACTTGGCCACAGCCATGATTCCTATAATCTTTTAGAAAAATATTTGATGATAAATATCTTGATAGATAATTCATCCTCTCCCCTACGAAAATTTTTAGAAAATTATAAGTTTGCTAAAGCTCCAACCCCTCTCTTGGGTCTTGAGCCCAGTAACAAAGAAATAGTATTTACTGCAGGCTTTGAAGGGGTAAGCAAAAAACATACTCAAAAAGCGTTAAAAGCTTTGCATTCAGAAATTAGCCTGATTGCATCTCAGGGAATAAACAAAACTTCTATTCGCAATGCTATTCATCAATTAGAACTTAGCAAACGAGAGGTAAATGGTGGCGGAATGCCTATAGGGTTACAAATTTTCTTATCATGTATAAATGCTGCAATTCATTTTGAAAATCCTCTAGACATGCTTGATCTTGAAAATAATATTACTCAACTTAAACAAAACCTAAAGAAGCCTGGTTATATTGAAAACCTTGTAAAAGAACATCTTATCGACAACTCCCACAGAATTGATTTTATCTTGGAACCTGATGAAAGGTTTAACTTTAAGCTGGAGCAATCTCTAACAAAGCTAGCTCAATCAAAATCAAAAAATCTCAGTGCAGCAGAAAATAAAAAAATCAAAAAATTATCCGAACAACTCAATAAACGTCAATCTGAATTCTCTGACCCTGAGCTATTACCTAAAGTTACCAAGCGCGATATACCTAAGAAGGTAAATAAGAAAGTTTCTAGGAAAGTTCTTAAAGATAAAGAAATCTATAAGATTGCTTCTAATAATCTTAACTATGTAAATTATTACTTTGGCCTAAATAAACTCTCTCAGGAACACTACTATTTAGCAAATCCTCTTGCCTATTTAATTACCAACATAGGATATGGAAGAAAGAGCGCTGAAAGAGCTCAAGCTTTTCAAGCTGAAATATGCTCAGGCTTAGATGCATCAGTTTCTACTTTAAAAGATAAATCTAACTCCTCAAAGTTTAATTTGGCATTATCTTTATCCACCAAGATGCTTCCTGAAAATACTCCAAAAACAATTAAGCTAATAAATGAAACTATTGCACAAGCCAAGTTCTCTGAAAAAGAAAGAATTGCGAATCTTTTGCAGCTTTATTTGCTTAGAGAGGAAGAGCATCTTAATCAAAGTGGTCACATTATGGCAATGAGCTCAGCTGCAGCAGGATTAAATCCTTTCGCTTGGGCACAAGAAAACTTGCACGGAATTTCGGCACTTAAAAACTTTAAAGACTTGCTTGCTGATGATCATGGCATGAATGAAGCTATAAGACATTTAAAAGCAATATCAAAAAATATCTCAAAAACTCCTCAAGGAATTTTCAGAGCAGGTTCAAGTATTGAATCTTTCTTATCGATAAATAAAGAAAAAATTGCTCAACAGATAAAGTTTAATCAACAGGGATTATTAAAATCCCAAGATAAAAACGGTTGGATTATAAATTCACAAATTTGTTATAACGCATTGGCATTCAAAGGAGTTTCTCTTCAACATAAAAATGCTTCTAACTTAGCCCTAGTTGCAGCTATGTTAAGAAATGGTTTTCTACACACTGAAATTAGAGAAAAAGGTGGAGCCTATGGTGCAGGAGCTCAACACGATACCAATACTGAAACCTTTAGGTTCTTTTCCTATAGGGATCCCTATTGTTCGAATACTTTGGAAACATTCCTTGCAGCAAAGGATTGGTTGAAAAATAATGCTAAAAAGAGACATTTGGAAGAAGCGGTACTCAATGTTGTGTCTGCTATAGATAAGCCCCTGACCCCCTTAGGCTCTGCAAAAAGCGACTTCATTGAGCGATACTCTAAAACATCAGCCAGGGAAAGAAATCAATACAGAAAGAAAATCATCGATGCAAAACTAAACGACGTAATTGATGCAGGTTTAGATATATTAGATAAGCACTATTCAATCTCAGCTATTGGCGGAGAAAAGTTTTTACCTGAGATGAAAGCTCTAGACTTAACAATTAAGAAATTCTAAAAAATCCAGAATCTTTTCTTTTGGAGATCTTTAGCACATCCCCAATATTGTTTCTGATACTTTTCTGATCTAGCTTGGACTCTGTCAGCAACTCGGATGAGCCACTGCTTCTTTCTGTAAGTTTTCTTTTTGAATCCACCATAACCTTCATGATATGCAAGATACAGATTCCTTGCATCAGTTCTCTCAAAACCTTGGTAATAGCCCTTACTTGCGTACCAACCAATAAAATCTGCTGAATCTTTAAAATCAGTGCGATTAGCCCCTGAATTGCCCGTCTCCTCTTTATAGTCATCCCAAGTCTTGGTAAGCGCCTGAGAATATCCTTTGGCTGTGGAGGGTCTAAACCATGGAATAAACCCTAAAAGCTTTTGTCTTTCTGGTTTTGCATCTTGTTGAAAACTAGATTCTTGATAAACAAATGCCATCAATACATAAGGAGGAAGTTTCCATCTTTTTTCAGATCTAATAGCTGCTTTGTACCAGCTCCTCTTCTCAGTAAAAATATCGCAAATATTTTCAGGTGATTTTGGTGGAGCTGTTTTGCATCCTGCAAATAGCAGAATGACAAAGAAAACCCAAAATCTTTTATCCATCGCTCAATAATTTAGCTAAATTTTTTTCATTATAAACAGTTACTCCTAGAGTCTCAGCCTTAGCAAGTTTTGATCCAGGATTTGCCCCAACCAACAATGCATTAGTTTTCTTAGAAATACTGGATGAGACCTTAGCACCTCGTTGCTCAAGGAGCGCTTTGATTTCATCCCTTCCATAACTTTCAAACGATCCTGTAATTACAAAGATTTGTCCTGACAAGGCATTATTGGTTACAGTTTTAGGGAAAATGATATTCAAAATACTTCCTAAATTAAGGAATTCATTCTTTTGAAAATCGTCTGCGAAATAATCTAGGATATTGGAAGCCACCTTTGGACCAATGTCCTCAATTTCAATAAGAGATTTAAATGAAGCACTGGCTAAAGCTTCTGGATATTCGAATGCTCTTGCAAGAGCCTTAGAAGTAGCTTCTCCTACCTCATCAATTCCAAGAGCATACAATAGCCTCTCAAAAGAAATATTTTTTGCGACCTCTATTGCTTGTATAAGTTTATGGCAGGATTTCGTACCAAAACCATCAAACTCCTTAATAGTTTCAGAGTGAGATGAAAGATTAAAAATATCATTAAAATTTTCCAATAAACCTTTTTCAATAAATAACTTGACGATTTCATTACCCATTCCTTCAATATCAAATGCTCTCCTTGAAACAAAGTGGATAAGCTTGCCTCTGATTCGTTCTGGGCAACTTCTATTCCCAGTACACTTATAACTTGAAAGCGGCTCTGATTTTTCAATAATTTCTAAGCTGCTTCCTTTATTTTTATCTAGAAATTCATTGGCTTCATATTTTGATAAAAATGTCTTTATGCGTTTTTGCTGCTCCTGATCATAAATCTCCCAAACCAAAGAAACAGATTGTTGAATTGGCATCCCAAGCTTACAAGGACAAGTCTCAGGTGGTGTGATCTTATGTTGTCTAGATTTCGCTGGAAATACTTTTACTACCTTAGGTATAACATCTCCAGCCCTCTTAATCAGAACATCATCACCAACTCTAGGGTCCAGCCTCTCTATTTCATCAAAATTATGCAATGTTGAGTTAGAGACTGTTACCCCTCCAATGCTTACTGGCTTTAATCTTGCAACAGGAGTTAAGGTTCCTGTGCGGCCAACTTGATATTCAATGGATTCCAAGGTTGTTCTGGCTTCTTCTGATGGAAACTTATATGCAGTTGCCCATCTGGGAGATCTAGAGATCTCTCCTAAAGCTTCTTGCTCAGCAAATGAATTTAACTTTATCACTACTCCATCAATTTCATAGTTGAGTTTTTCTCTGCGACTAAGGATATCTTCATAATAGCTTTGACACTCATTGATTGAGTTGCAAAGTTGATTAAGTGGATTGGTTGGGATTCCTAAGCCTTGTATATACTCAAATACTTTCTCCAAATTTTGAGGAAGCCCTTGGGAATGTATGCCTATTCCATGAGCAAAAAATTTCAGGGGTCTTGAAGAAGTTATTTTGCTATCCAATTGACGCAGGCTCCCCGCAGCAGCATTTCTGGGATTTGCAAAAACCTTGTCGCCAGTTTTTTTTGCCTCAGAATTAAGTTTTTCAAAGTCATTAATATCAATAAAGACCTCTCCTCTGACTTCAAATTGATCAGGAAAGTTTTGCCCAATGAGCTTTAATGGGATTGTATTAATGGTTTTAATATTCTGAGTAATATCTTCACCAGAGAAGCCATCTCCTCTGGTTAATCCATGGGTAAGTATCCCTTTTTCGTAAAGTAAAGAAACAGCTATTCCATCAATCTTTGGCTCACAGAAGTAGGTAATATTTTTTGCTTCCAAAGCTTTAAGTTGTCTTTCATGAAAATCGGTTAAATCTTCTTGATTAAAAATATTGCTCAAAGACAGCATTGGTTTGCTGTGAGCTTTGGACTTAAATTCTTTAAGGGGATGAAAGCCAACTCTCTGGGATGGAGAATGGTCAACTAAAAGATCTGGATGATCTTCTTCAAATTGTAAGAGTTCCCGAAACAGAGAGTCATATTCAGCATCAGATGCAATAGGATCATCGTCTACATAATATTTTTTATTGTAAAGAGTGATCATCTCCACAAGTTCAAAGTAACGAGAGGAGTTTTTATTCATAAACTACAAACTATTAGTAAGTTTACGATCTATGGATAAATTTTGAGCTTTTGATCTTAAGTGGATCATCATTTGTTTAGAGATTGGAGACCTAGCACTATCACACAAGACTCCCTCTAGCTTAGAAGTGAGGGTGTTAGCAGCATCTACAAGAGCATCAAATGAAATAACAGGATTAAAGGCTCTATTTAGATCGGTAGCCAGAACTATAACGTCGGTAAGGGTTTCTAGATCCAGTGTTCCAGGTTTTTTAGCATTAGCGACTCTGAATAATTCATTTCCCCCTTCATCTGTAAAAATAAAAAAACCTTCGGTTAGCTTGCCACCAAGATTCTTTAATAACGTCATCAGTTGTTCTGGATTAAACATTGATCCATCAACTGCACAGATATTAAAGATTATTAATTCTTGAGAAATAGGAGTAACCTTTTCCTCATCTACAAGCAAAGAACCCTGCGTAGCTTCATCAAGATTGGACTTTTTTTCTTTGACTGATTGAATGTTGGTATATTTTTTGTAAGTCTTTCTTGCAAAAAAACCTAGCACTAATGCAAACAAACCTATTGCCAAAGCAATAAGGTAGATTTGAGTATTGGAAAGAATTTGCATCTTAGGATGCAGCCATTTCTAGAGCTTCGCTTACATTAACTGAAACTAATCTAGAAACTCCTGCCTCTTGCATAGTGACTCCCATAAGGTGATCACTTTTTTCCATAGATATTTTATTATGAGTTATAAAAATAAACTGGACTCTTGATGACATTTTTTCGACCATTTCTACAAATCTAAATGTATTAAGATCATCCAGTGGAGCATCAACCTCATCAAGCATGCAAAAGGGTGCTGGATTGAGTTCAAAAAGTGCAAAAACTAAGGACAAAGCTGTTAAAGCTTTTTCACCACCGGATAGTTGGGAAATTGTAGAATTTTTCTTTCCTGGAGGAGTTGCCATAAAAGCAATCCCTGAATCTAGGGGGTTCGCGTCTACCATTACCAATTCAGCCTTGCCGCCACCAAATAAAATAGGAAAAAGTTCTTTTAATTTCTCATTAACTGCATTGAAACTAGTTTCAAACTTTGCTTTAGATTCTGCATCAATCTTTTTAATTGCCACCTGTAGTTTTTCAAGAGCCTCTTCAAGATCATTAGTTTGCTCGTTGAGCTCTTCCAATCTTGCGGATTCTGCTTCAATTTCTTCAGGCGCAGCAAGATTGATAGCTCCCATAGAAATAATCTTAGATTGTATGGATGCTAAATTATCAGCAAGCTCACTGCTATTCATATCAGCATATTGATGCTGATTTATAGACTCAAAATCAATTTTGTTCTTAATCAGCAGCTGGTTTGCATTCTCTAAATTTACCTCAAAAGTTCTTCGCTCTAATTTTTGATCATTAAGCTTTTCTTCCAATGCTTTTATATCCAGAGCGATATTCCCACGAGATCCTTCTAGAGTCCTTATTTGCTCATCAACATTTGATTGCTCTGCTCTGAGTTGGTTAAGCTTTGCCTCTGAGCTACCCTTTAAAATGGCTAGTGAAGACAGCCTTTCCGAGGTTTCTTCTGCTTGTGTAGCAATTTCTGATAACTGCGATTGATTCTTATTTTTCCTATTAATTATTTCTTGTTTAATAGTTTCAGATTGAGACTCGGCTATATTTAATATCTCTATAAGAAGTTCGCGAAGCTGAATGGCTATACTTTTAATGTTCTGGTTATCTATCCCATTAATAATCTTATCTAAGAGATGAATGGCTTTTTCTCTAGGTGATAAAGCCTCAAAATCAACTACTTTTTGATTTATCTCCTTCTCTCGTTGAGCGAGCTGAGAAGATTCTTCTTTTAATGAAGCCTCAGATTTTTTTTGATTTTCTAGTTTAGTTTCGTAACGAGCAATCTCGGCTTGATGCGTATAGAATTCTTTTTGAGCTTCATCAAAAGCATCAAGGGTTTCCTTGTGTTCTAATTTAATTTGATCAATCTTAGCTTGGGTTGTACTGACCTGAGAGTTTTTAGTGGCAATATCTCTTTCAAGGCCCACGATGGTAGTTTCGATAGAATCTTTTTTTGATTTTGCCTCAAGCATATTAATAATTGCTAGATCTAGCTTAAGTTGTTTTTCTTCTTGAGTTAATTCTTGATACTTCTGAGCTTGCTTAGATTGTTTTTCTAGTCTAGATATCAGCCTCTTGATCTCATCACGAATATCATTAACTCTCGATAAATTCTCTTTGGTGCTTTTAATTTTTTGCTCAGTCTCTTTTTTTCGCTCTTTATATTTAGAGGTTCCAGCTGCCTCTTCTATATAAACTCTTAGCTCTTCAGGTCTTGCTCCAACTATTTTGCTAACCATGCCTTGTTCAATGATGGCATAGCTTCTGGGGCCAAGCCCGGTACCAAGAAAGATATCTTGAATATCCTTTCTCCTGCAATTGGTATTATTGATTGAATACTTGGACTGGCCATCTCTGGTCATAGAGCGCTTTACAGAAATTTCATTAAATTTTGCATACTCGCCTCCAAGCTTGCCAAGCGAATTATCAAAAAGTAACTCAACACTGCATTGCCCAGAGGGCTTTCTAGAATCAGTGCCATTAAAAATAACATCTGTCATGGATTCACCACGCAAATTCTTAGCGGATAATTCTCCTAATACCCATCTGACAGCATCAATTACGTTAGATTTACCACAACCATTAGGGCCAACAACAGCCACCATATTTGAAGGGAAAGATATCCTCGTGGGATCCACGAAGCTTTTAAAACCTGAAAGTTTTATATGCTTTAATTGCATGGTTTCTAAAAGGATATTTTAAACTATTGTTCCCTTTTTAACCATGCATTATTTTCAATCTCTAAAACGATATCATTAGCTAAAAGCTCGTCTCCAGCAATTTCTAATGAAGTGAAATAGCTTGTTTCTCCACATACTAAATCTAATGACAAAGTGATATTCTCATTATTGAGAGTTGCCGATACCAAATCAAATCCTCTCACCACATAATCATCTTGCGTTAATCTAAAAATGCTGGCTTCAGAAGAGCTCTCAGAAATTGGAATCTTTGGGCCATTGGTTAAAAATGCTGCTCCATAAAACTTAGAAATCTTGCAGTCATTCTTATAGGATTTAATTTCTATAAATTTTTGTAACAGTTCTGGAAAACGCTTATCTCGTAAATCTGCATACATCAACAATAAAATTGATTGGTACTCTCCATCCTGCAAAACACTATTAGCAAATGCTAGCAAACTTGCAGCTGATTCTAATGAATTTTGTTGAAGCGCATCTTGAAACAATTGATTAATAAATATGGCTTTCTCATCTTGGCTAAGATTAGTAAACGAATTAGTAAGTGAAACTGGTGAAAGCGCGGTATTTGCACCAATGTCCTGATTGATTTCTGTAAGGACAAGATATTCTGAGAAAGAGCCTATTGCAGTTCCTTTATTGAAGTACAAAAAAAAGGATGCAAAAATTATGATCAAAAAAACTGCAAAAGGAAACGCTTTAGTTGTTTGATCTCGGATGATCAAAAAGTAGATAATCGGAAACAGAGCAACAATAAAAATTGAAGTAGCTATAAAAACTAGCATTAGTTTTGTTGCCTAAAGAATAAATATCCAAAAATTAAAAGAAAAAAGCCGGGTCCTAACCACAAAAATAAATTCCATGAATCAAAAGAAGGTCGATAATCAGCAAATTCTCCGTAACGATCTACAATATAGGCTTTAATCTCATCATTAGTTTTTCCGCTTAGTATTTGCTCATAAACTTTTCTTTTTAAATCTTCAGCAATCGGCGCATTGGAGCTAGCGATACTGCCACTAGTACACTTAGGGCATCGTATTTCATTAGTCAATGCATAAAATCGGGATTCCATTTCCTCATTCTCAAATATAAATTCTTGAGATTGAGAAAAAACTAGTTGCGGGAGCATTAATAGCGTAACCCCAATAATCTTAAAGATTAGGTGCAAAGTGCTGCTCCCATTTTCTTTGGTTCATCTCACCTATTATATGAGAAACAATTTTTCCATTAACTACTAGAAAGCTCTCAGGCGCTCCAGTAACACCTAGATCAATAGCTAAATTTCCCTGAGGATCATGAATATTAACTGTAAAAAAATTACCATGTTTGGTTAACCAGTCTGATGCATTTTTTGGATCGTCTTTATAGTTAACCCCAACAATATTAATATCTTCTGCAAGGCTTTCTAAAAATGGATGCTCCACTAAACAAGTAATGCACCAGCTTGCCCAAATATTTACAAGCACTGTCTTATCTGAAAAATATTTATTGGAAATATCCTTTCCATCCAAAGTTTTTTGCTGAAATACTGGAAAAGGTTTTCCAGAGATAACTGATTCAGATTCATTGCCATCTAGAATAATCCCTCCCAGAAAAACAAAGAAAATAGAAAGCAGTATTAGACTCGATATCTTAATCAGCTGCATGTTTTATTTTCCTCAAAAATACTAGGATACCGAGAAGCATGATCATGATTCCACCCCATATCAATGAAATAAAGTAATTGGATTGTAATCTCAATATCCATTGATCTTGATCATTTAACTCACCTAAATTGATATAAATATCTCTTAAGAAACTAGATTTTATTGCTGTTTCAGATGTAACTTGCCCTCTGTTAGCATATCTTCTTTTTTCTGGCATAAGTAATACTGCGTTTGTGCCAGGGTTTACCTCTACCTCAGCAATTATGCTAGAAAAGTTTGGGCCCTCCGCTTCGTAAATGTTATTAAGAATGATTGTATTTCGCTCTGTTTGCTTCGGCTCATTGATCACAACAGCAACCGTCTCCTCATAACTAAGGTTAGAATTTAAAGGGATCCCTATTAATAAAAGCCCAAAACCTAAATGCGAGACAAAACTACCAATATTAGCTATGCGCCTTTTACGATCAGTGTTAAAGATGCTTAATGTATAGGTAATTAAAATAAAACTTCCGGCAATAAATGACATGCCCTCTATAGCGCTGAAAGAAATACCTAAGAAGAAATACAAAAAAGCAAGAATGATTGCTATCAATACCAAACAGTAAGCTAACTTGAGTAGCTTTATAGACCTGAAGGGTCTCTGCCACTGCGAATCTATAGAGGAGCCGATAAATAATCCAGCTATCAGAACCATTGGTGCAAAAATAGTATTGTAGAAAGGTGGTCCTACACTTATTTTCGGACCCAAAATAGTCTCGTAAATAAGTGGATATAACACTCCTAGAAATACTGAAAAAATAGCAGTCATCAGAAGAATATTATTCAGTGATATAAACGACTCTTTACTTCCAAAGAGCATCACTTTCTTTTGATAGTTGAAGCCTTTAAAAATAAATAGTGCAAATGAAAATAATGATATTCCTGCGATTAGGCTTAATAAATAAAGCCCTCTTGTTGGATCGCTGGCAAAAGCATGCACACTATCTATGATTCCTGATCTAACGATAAATGCTCCAAACAGACTTAAGATAAAAACCAGCATTGCTAAGAAAGTAACCCAAGCTTTGAGATTAGAAGTTTTAGAAGAGACAGCCATTGCATGAACTAAAGCCGTTCCACAAAGCCAAGGAAGCAAAGCAATATTTTCAACTGGATCCCAAAACCAATATCCGCCCCAACCTAATTCGTAGTATGCCCAGGCACTTCCCAGGCCTATACCAGCTGTCAAAAATGCCCATGCTGCAAGTGTCCAGCGTTTGACTGATTTTTCCCAAGCATGGGTTGATGAAGAAGTTAGATTTGCTAGCGCTGCAGCAAATGGGATGACAAATCCAACATAACCCATATAAAGCATCGGGGGATGAATAGCCAATCCTGGGTCTTGCAAAATGGGATTAATATCTGCTCCGTCTATAGGAGAAAGTGGCAATACTCTATCTAATGGGTTTGATGTAAAGATTAAAAAAGCGGTAAATAAAAAAAGTATTGAGCTTAAAATTATTAGAACATCTGTTATATAAAGATCTGTTTTGTAATTGTTTCTAACAAATAGCAAGCTCCAACTTCCAAGCAATACAATCCACAGGAACATGGAACCTTCGTGGGCACTCCAAATTGAGCTAATTTTATAAAAAACTGGCAGAGATGAATTTGAATGAGAGGCAATATATTTAACTGAAAAATTATCAGTTACAGCAAGATATATTAAGAGCGCAAAAGAGGCCAGTAGCAGCAAATTAGCATTAGTAAACAGTGGTTTGATTATTATTCTTGCTGATTCTATTTTTCGAGCATATATACCTAGCAAAGAAGTTCCGAAGAACAAACTCATGGATAGGATTAATATAAAATTAGCTAATTCTGGAATCATTCTAAATTTAGCATTGCTGGTGGCATGTAGTTCTCGTCATGTTTAGCATAAAGCTCAAGAGCTATGAATTCTTTTGCATCCAGATATCCATATACTACTGCCCCAGAATTTTCTTTAAATAAGTCAGGGGTAACACCTGTGTATTTAACTTTTATAGAAGATTCAAAATCCGTCAAAATGAATGACGTTTGGGTGCCATTCAATTTTATAGAGCCAACTTGCACCATTCCTCCAAGCTTAAAATTTCCCCTGGGCGCTTCGATGCTTTCAAGATCTTTTGGAGAATAAAAATAATCTAACTTGTTATTAAGAGAAAATAAGATTAATGCAGCGCCAACTGCAGCAAGGAAGATTACAAGAAATATCTTGGCTCCCTTTTGGGTTCTAACTTTATTCACAGTCTTTAGCCATTTTTAACTTAGAATCTGTTACCGCTGAAAAGGCAATCAAAATTAAAGCAGCAACCAAATAAACTATCCAAACATATATACCATGACCATCCATCATCAATGCATCTGATATTGATGAAAACTGTAACTTTAATTTCTCCACTTATATTTCCTCGCGCTTTAAAATCATCAATCTTGAAACCTTAAGACCAAGAGCAAATAAAAAAAGTCCGACTCCAACTATAGATATGCTAAGGGGTATTAGCATACTTGAATCAATTGAAGATTCAGATGACAAAGAAATAGATGCAGGTTGATGCAATGTAGACCACCAATCAACAGATTTTTTAATGATCGGGATGTTAATAACTCCAACAAGAACGACCCAGGCTGTAATTTGATCAGCCTTATTGATATTTTGAAAAGAACTATTAATTGTTAGTAATGCAATATACATAATAAGCAGGATAAAAGTAGATGTTATTCTTGCATCCCATTGCCACCAAGTTCCCCAAGTGGGAATGCCCCATACTGAACCTGAAAATAAAGCTAGAAAGGTTACCATGCAGCCCACATATGCAGCCGAAATCGTCATATAAGGGCCAATTTTGATCTTCCAAACTAAAAAACAAAATGACCATATAGCCATGAACCAATATATAAGCTGAGAATAAATAGCCATTGGAACATGCAAATAAATAATTCTGTATGAATGGCCTTGGACAGCATCAATAGGAGCAAAAAATAGGCCCATGCCCCAACCTACTAGTACCAAAGCAATCCCTAATATCATTGCGTAAGGATAGATCTTATGATTTAAAGAGATGTATTCCTTAATAGAAATCAATGGAAGTAATAAGTTTTTCATTTATTCAAGATGCAATTTAATAATTTTTGATGAAAGCCATGCAAAGATTAGAAAACTTATAATAGATAATCCTGCTAACAATTGTAAGAAACTGAGCGAGATGTGATCCAAGGATAAATTATCCAAAAAACGACCAAATAGAATCACCGCTGGCATTGAAAAGGGTAAGACACTAATAATTCCTAGAATGGCACCTTTGTTTAAACTTATGGAACTTCCAAAAGCAAATATAGAGGTAAGAATGGTATTCACAAAGAATATGCCAATCAATGCAGAAAGGTAATTTTCTAAAATTGCACCATTAGCAACGGCAAAGGATAGCCCAACTAAAGCAATCGGGAGAGAGACCATTAAGAAATTGGCACAAAATTTCTCTAATACCAATTGAAACATTGATCCATCCTCGCTGATATACATCTCAAAAGTTCCATCTGAATAGTCTTCATTAAAAATTCCCTCTGTGGAGATGAAAGCTGTCATCAACAGGGAAATGACTAAAATAGATTCAAAAGATGAAACGAGCTCGGAAGAATAAATATTTAAACTTAATGGAAATGCAATCATGACCATAGTGAAAATTAGAATAGGACCTAGCCAATTTCGAGTTTTTTGAAATAGCTTTTTGAACTCATTCATTTTGTGATAAGCCCGCTATCTAAATTGATCACTACATCTCCATCAAGCACTTCTTGATGAGAGGTTAAGAATATTGTTGTCCCATTTACTTTCATTTCAAGGATTCTGTCCTTGATAATTCCAATGGTTTCCCTATCTAATCCCACAAAAGGTTCGTCCAGAAATAATATGTCATAAGAACTAAGAAAAATTTTGGAAAGTAATAATTTCTTTTTTTGTCCAAAGGATAAAGCTGATGAAAGCAATGTCTTGGAAGTAGAAAGATTCACCTGTTCACAATACTGATTAAAGTTGGATTCTGATGCATCTGGATTCAAAGACAAAAAGTTTTGCAAGTTTGTAAAGTAATCTTTAATTGGAATCTTGTGTCCTAAGAAGAGCTTCTTTGGGGAGCCAATTATTTCTAAATCCCCTTTTGTAGGCTCAGTAATACCAGATAAAATCTTTAAAAGGGTTGTTTTTCCCGATCCATTAGAGCCCAAGATCTGCAAAATATTTCCTGAGGCTCCCTCAAAAGTTAAGCCTGAAAACAATGTGTTCTTATTGATAGAATATGTAAGATTCTTTATAGCTATCATAGTTTTTTAGGTTTGTTTTTATTTAAGAGAGGTAATAAGGCTTTCTGGGGAACTAATCTGGCATTTAGCTTACTATAGAGCTTTTTAAAGTCATGAAAATCTCTAAGATCTTCTCCACCAATTGAAAAAAAGAGTTCATTGGTTAAGAACATACCTGTTTCAGTAAAATTAAATCTTTCTGCCATGATTCTAAATTTGCTTTTATCTATGTTACTGGGAGCGAACCAGCCCCAAAATTCATTATCGTTAGAGCTATATTCTAACAATCTTATCTGATTTGCTTTAGATAAAAATTTACCTGCTGGAATAAAAACAAGCACGCTAACATCCAGAGATGTCAGAATGCCAATAATTGCATCAGCCCTATTTTTAGCAAGATTAATATAAATACATTCCGAATTTTCTACGGTCTTGTAAACTCTCTTCCTACTATAGAATGGATTTTCATCAACTATGATGAAAGCTATAGCTTGACCTTGAGATTGAGAGACTCTATTAACCTGCTGCCTCCAGTGCTTGCTCTAAATCAGCAATAATATCATCAATGTGTTCTAACCCTATAGAAAGCCTTATAAATCCTTGGCTTACACCAGCAGATAGCATTTCATCTTCGCTTAGTTGGGAATGAGTTGTACTGGCAGGATGAATAGCCAGACTTCTTGAGTCGCCAATATTGGCAACATGATAAAACATCTCAAGAGCATTTATAAATTTTTTGCCGGCCTCAAGCCCATTTTTAATTTCAAAACCTAGGAGGCCTCCATATCCACCATTTAAATATTTCTTAGCTCTTTCTTTATGGATACCCTCGGCAACACTAGGATGAGATACGCTAACAACCTTAGGATGTTGTTGTAGAAATTCAGCTACTTGTGAGGCATTTTTGCTATGCTCCCTCATTCTTAAAGCAAGGGTTTCTGATCCCTGAATAAATTGAAAAGCATTAAAAGGACTCATGGCAGCACCCATATCTCTTAGTAAAGTAGTTCGGGCTTTAAGTATATAAGCAATAGGGCCAAGAGGCTTAACAGCCTCAGTCCAAATTGCACCATGATAAGATGGATCTGGCGTATTTAAGGCAGGCTGTCTTTCTGGAAACGCCTCCCAATCAAATGAACCACTATCCACGATGATGCCTCCAATTGAGGTCCCATGACCGCCTATATATTTAGTTGTTGAGTGGATTAATGCGGTGGCTCCATGCTCAAAAGGTTTGCAAATTATTGGTGCCGCTGTGTTATCAACTATTAAGGGAATGCCCAAAGGTCTTCCCAAGTTAGCAATTTCTTCAATAGGTAATACTTTGAAACTAGGATTAGGTAAAACCTCACCATAATAGGCCCTAGTTTTTTCATCAGTAGCATTTTTAAAATTTTCTGGATCAGTGGGATCAACAAATCTTACTTCGATGCCCATATCTGCAAATGGATTTTTAAACTGATTATATGTTCCACCATATAACTGCGAAGAAGCTACTATGTTATCCCCATGTTTACATAAATTTTGGATTGAATATGCTGATGCTGCTTGACCAGATGCAACAGCTAATGCACCTACTCCTCCTTCAAAAGCAGAAATTCTATCCTCTAAAACTGCATTGGTTGGATTCATAATTCTTGAGTAAATATTTCCTAGCTCTGAAAGACCAAAAAGGTTCGCAGCATGGTCCGTATCATTAAATTGATAACTGGTTGTTTGATGAATGGGTACTGCAACGGAATTGGTTGTTGGATCTTTTCTCCAGCCAGCATGCAAGCCAATTGTTTCTGGGTTTTTGTACTCTTTTGACATTATTTTTCCTTATTAATGTTAATTATTTTTAGGCATTTACTAATTAGGAAGGACCTTTTTTAGCTGTATTTATAGGCGCCCGCAAGCCAGACAAATCGGCGCTATTGAAATGATATTGCTTTAAAAAAATTTGTAAAGATCTAATAAATAATTACAATCTTCCAATGGCTAGAAAATATGTAAATTTTAGAGTTGGCGGTTCTCCGCTTAAAACAACAAACGAATACTCTGTATGGACTAACGATCTTCTGCAGAAAATTATCGCCAGCAAAACTGTCATTCAACCAGGAAAATCAACTCTTGGGCATCAGCTGATTAACTCTGATGTCGCTTATGTAATTATTAGCGGCTCAGGGACTATGGAAGTCATTGAATATAATAATTCAAAGGAAGGTCACGGCGCAGATCCATCAAGTGGTATTGCACATAAGGACTCTTATGCACTAACACCTGGTGATGTTGTACTTGTTGAGTCAGGTGATTTCGTCAAAGTTGTAAATGATTCTGAGCATGACCAACTTTCTTATTTAAGATTCTTTGATAGAGAAGGCTGGAGGAAGTAATTAGGGCTTCTTACAAAGCTCTAATACTTTGGATATACTCTCAGACTGCTCTAAGGTTTCGGTTTCACTAGTAAAAATATCTCGAATAGAAACAGTTTTACTATTGACTTCATCCATTCCAATGATTGCCATTAATTGAGTCTTTTGACTAGAATGCTCTCTAATCTTATAACCAATTTTTTCATTTCGGATATCTAAATTTACTCTTATTCCTTCACTCTCGTATATTTCTTTTAATTTATTGCAATAGTCGTTAGCATCTTCAGTAACAGATAAAATAGATATTTGAGTTGGTGCCAGCCACAATGGTAATTTACCACTGTAGTTTTCTAATAAAATACCAATAAATCTCTCAAATGAGCCCAAGATAGCTCTATGTATCATTACCGGTCTGACTTTTTCGCCTTTTTCATTAACATATTCTGCATTGAGCCTTTCAGGCAAAATAAAATCGAGTTGGAACGTGCCACATTGCCATTCCCTCCCAATAGCATCTTGTAATACAAAATCTAACTTGGGACCATAGAAAGCTCCTTCACCTGGTTGGACCAAGTAAGGAATGCTTAACTTTTGAATTGCTTGCTCGAGAGCGGCTTCGGATCTATCCCAAACAGAGTCATCCCCTACCCTGATTGCAGGTCTGGTTGATAATCTTATATCGAATGATTTGAAGCCCAAATCTTCATATACCGATGAAAGCAAAGAAATAAACTGCGATGTTTCATCTTCAATCTGTTGTTCTGTACAAAAAATATGGCCGTCATCTTGAGTAAAGGCACGCACCCTCATTAAGCCATGCATAGTCCCAGATGGTTCGTATCTATGACAAGAACCAAATTCAGAAAAACGAATTGGTAGATCTTTGTAAGAGGTGATACCTTGGTTAAAAATTTGAACATGGCAAGGACAATTCATAGGTTTAAGAGCATTAGTCCTTTTATCATTAGCATGCTGCTCATCAATTTCGGCAATAAACATATGCTCTCGATATTTCTCCCAGTGACCAGAAGCTTCCCATAGTTTTCGATCAACTACAGCTGGAGTTTTAATTTCATCGTAGCCTGCATGTAGTAGCTTATTTCTAATGAAGTTTTCGAGAGCTACATAAATACTCCAACCTTTGGGGTGCCAAAAAGCCATGCCAGGCGCTTCATCCTGAAAATGAAATAAATCCATCACTTTGGCGAGCTTCCTGTGATCTCTCTTCTCAGCCTCCTCTAGGAAATTAAGGTGTTCATCTAATTCCTTTTCATTACGCCATGCAGTGCCGTATATTCTGCTAAGCATTTCATTATCAGAATTACCTCTCCAATAAGCTCCTGCAACCTTCATTAACTTAAAGGCGCTTCCAATTTTTCCTGTAGATGGCAGATGAGGACCTCTGCACAGATCAAGCCAATCACCTTGCTTGTAAATAGAGACTGTTGCTTCATCAAGATCCTCAATGATTTCTGCTTTAAATGTTTCGCCTATGCCATTAAAAAATTCAATGGCTTCGCTCTTTGCCCACTCTTCTCTCTCAAAGGGTCTGTTAGCTTTGATTATTTGCCGCATCTTCTTTTCAATGGCAGCCAAATCTGTTGTGGTAAAGGGTTCTTCTCTAAAAAAATCGTAATAAAAACCATTTTCAATAGCAGGACCAATGGTTACTTGTGTGCCTGGAAAAAGTTCTTGAACTGCCTCAGCCATGACGTGCGCACAGTCGTGTCTCAATAACTCTAAGCCTTGAGGGTCAGAAAGTTTAATCAAGTTAATGGAGCAATCAGCATCAATAATTGTGGAAATATCAACCATTTCTCCATCTTTTTCCATGGCCACAACTTCTTTTGCAAGAGAGTTTGAGATGGTTTTAGCAAAATCTTTCCCAGAGAGAGGTTTTTCAAGCTCTCTAATTTTTCCATCTGGTAAAGTGACTGAAATCATCTTTTTAATCTTAATTTTATACAGGTATTGTAATGAATAAACGAGCTCTAAACTAATTTAATGGATTGAAAATTAGTCATTAAGTATATTTTTATATGCAAAAGAAAGCCTTCTAGAAAGAAAATATGGAAAATAGGAATTAAATGTGAAGGCAAGTTTTCTTAAGCTTGAAGGAAGATGGTAAATTTGCCCACTTGTTTTTGAATAATAAGCAACTCTTGTAACTTTTAATTTTCTTTTCCTATAAAGATTTTCCAAATTCGTGTCTTTCTGAGCAAAATTGAGAGCAACTTGATAGGCATCCTCTATACCCAAAGAAGACCCTTGAGCCATAAATGGCAAAATAGGATGAGCAGCATCACCTATCAATCCGACATTTGCAGAAGCCCACTGAAAGGATGGCATAGTATAAATATTCCATCTGAATAGATTTTGAGATTTACTAATCGCTTTTTTGAGTTTCTGATTAATCTCAAATTTTTGAAGCAATTCATCTACTTCAAACGAATTAGAGTAGCTGGAACTATATCCTTTAAAATCATTTTCCTTGGTGATCACTACAAAATTTAAAATATTCTTTTCTAGAATTGGGTAAAAAACCGCGTGCATGTTATTGCTAACCCATACGCCTACATCTTCAAAAAAATTTGGATCTAAATCCGATAATAGAGCTGTTCCTCGCCACGCGACCTTGTTTGAAAAAATTGGCTCGTTCTTTGTAAGCGAATCTCTTACTTTAGAATTGATTCCATCTGCTCCAATAATCTTATTTGCTTTAATGGAACCCAAACTTGTATTAAGTATGCATTCTTTGGAGTTAGCTTCAACCGATTCAACAATATGGTCAAATCTTATATCAATGTCTAAATCCAAACATTTTTTATAGAGCATATTGATGAGATCTGATCTCATTAAATAACAGTATTTGGCTCCAAATATATTTTCATAGTCTTCCAAAGAAACTTCTAAAAGATTCTGATTGCCTTTTAAGTTATTAAATCTGATCTTTTTTGGAAAGGATGCTAGCTTTGCAAGCTCCTCGCTGAAACCATATTTATTTAATATAGAGACCGCATTTGGTCCAAGTTGAAGACCAGCACCAAAAGATCTTAACTCAGTATTCTTTTCAATAAGAGTGGGTTTGTACCCTGCCTCTTTAAGAAAAATTGCGCAGGAGAGCCCACTAATACCAGCCCCAACAATTATGATCTTCATCTAGAAAGGCAAGATAATAGAGAGTTTTTCATATTTAAGTATTATAGGTGAAAGCCCTCTTAGTTAAATGGATATAACAAATCCCTCCTAAGGATTAGTTGCAGGTTCGATTCCTGCAGAGGGCACCATAAAAAAACCAGCTCTATAGAGCTGGTTCTTAATGATGTTTATTAGGATCTAATCTTCAAAATCAGCCTGAGTGGTTTGGTGAACTCCTCCATAATTTGCAGATGAAAAATGCATGGTTTTTGCAACCCAATTTTTTCCTTCTAAAACCCATAAACTCGTTACTCTAGTTCTATAGGGTTTGAATCCCCCGCTCCCATCAGGCACTACACCCTCAGCATAATATCTAGCAAAAACTGCCCCATCATTAATTTGATGAGCCTCTGCTGCATGAACTGTAATGGTTCCAGCAGCGCCAGGAGTTTGCTTTTCCCAATCTGCAGCGGTTTGAATTGCTAGCGGCTTATGAAAGCTACCATCAGAATTAGAATTAAGCATGCCATGAGAGCTACTTAAAGCTATGACTGTATCCCAATCCTTTGAATTCCTTGCATCCCAATAAGTTTCAATATTAGCTATTACTGTTTTAGTGTTTTCCATAACTGCTTTTTCATCAGCAAATACAGCTGATGAGAAAAACAATAGTAAAAAAGTTAGATTTAAAAACTTCATAATTTCTCCTTAGTGCGCATGAGGTTTTGATTCAGGTTGATAATCATAATAGCCGGCTACAGGAATCATGAGATGAACATATGGTGTACCTTCAAACATTACATATGGGCCTCCTGTGGTGTAATCCGTGGATTGGCCTTTTAAAGAAGCAGGATCTTTAGGCATAAGCATAAGATGAGCTCCTGATTCAATGAAATGTTTATGCCCAGCATCTTTTTGACCGTCTGTGTAAGGTATAAAGTTGTCCACACCTAAGTCTCCGTGGAGCATCCAAATCCAGCCATCTGCCTCAAGTTCTGGTTGGCTTTGTGATTTATAGGCATTAGCCCAGGCAACTGCATTCTTATCAGAGCAAGCTGCTGCAGATTCATGAGGATGTTTAAATCCTCCCTCCGGCATGGGCATAAATGGCTCACATCTCCATCCATTGGTTCCTTCTCTGAGAACTTTACCAGAGGCTCCTATAATTGTAGCGTGATCACCTATAAATGCAGGTGCAGCTGAGCTATAGGTCTTAATTTCCCAATCTTTGGTATTCCCACCTTCGTGGTGTCCAGCACTTAAGCTAAATGCAGCAATAATAAATATCATTAAAGTAAATTTCATACCTTCTCCCCTATTGAGTAAAGTTATTAAAGATAGATTCCAGAATAAAACTATTTCCGCCACTGCATGAGGAAATTTTTGCTTGTTCTTTTTCAAAATCAGGATTTGCTTCTACAAAACTTTGATAATTTTGTGCCATATCTGCTCTTGCATCAAAACTATACCAGTGGTTCATTGCTACATAGTCAGCATCAAACTCATCTGTAAAACCAAGATAAGGAACAAAAACATGACTTCCCCAGCCTTTAAAACCAAATGCATCAAGTGCTTTTTGCTCTCTTGCATATTGTTTGACTAGCTTTTCAAGATTGCCTTGTTTTGTAAATTTACAATTTGAAAATTGAATAGGAGTTCTTTGATCTCTTTCTTCCCATGGAATTCTGTTATGGGCTACAGCATGATTAAACATGGCAACTTGATGAAAACATTTGCCAGCACTAGATGCTGAAGAATCCTCATCTTGGTTGCCAGTCCAATCCTCATAATCATTTGCATAAGAGCCCCATTCTTTATACATGGATTCTCCATCAGGCCAGCTACCCCAAATAATATAATCATAATCAGATTGATCTCCAGCATGCATTGGAACCATTACAGCTTGCATATACTGAGTTCCTTGTGATTTAGAAAACTCGCCATACTTTTTATTTTCAGCAACTACATCTTGTACTGTTTTACCTGGATTAAGCTTGCACCAAAAGAATTCTGAACGCCAAGTATATTCTTGTGCTTCAATAGCTGTGGTGCAGAAGGATAAGGCAAAAAAGATGCTTGCCAGTTGTAATTTAAATTTCATTATTCCCCCTATGAATGTCTAATAAGTATACATAAGGAATAATAATTTACTGATTTATTAGCAAATATTTTCTAGAGTTTTTTTATGTAGCAAATTAGAAAGATTGTGTAAAAATAATGCAAAAGTTCTTGGAACTGCCTGCAATGAATGTGCTGAATCATGGGCGCTTATAAAACAGTTATGAGCTGTCCATAAAGGTGAATCTTCGGGCAGTGGCTCTATTTTAGTTGTATCTAGGGCAGCACAAGCAATCTGCTTTGAATTCAATGCATGTGCTAAAGCATCTTCATCAATAGCAGTCCCCCTCCCCACATTGATTAACATAGATTGTGGAGAGCACTGATCAAGCACACGAGCATCAACAATATCTCTTGTTTCAGAAGAATCTGGCAATGCTAGCACTACAAAGTCAGCAAATGGTAACCAATCAAAAACATCCTCATGGCTGATAGCGTGGTCAACGTTTGGATTTGTAAATACTGATCTTCTAACACCCACAACATTCATTCCAAAAGCTTTTGCTATTCTTGCAATTTCTTGGCCAATTCCACCACACCCCCAAATTATCATTGTTTTACCAGTTAATTCTCCATCTCCTCCAAGCTCTGCCCAATTTTTTTTTGATTGCATATCAATATGCTCATCAATGCGCTTTGTCCACCTAAGGGCTTGAGCAAATACATAGTTTGCTATTGGAATGGCATGAACACCTCGAGCATTTGCTACCCTAAGATTTGGTATCTTGAGGAGTTGCTGAGCAAAATCTGAATCCATCCCAGCCAAACCTGTTTGTACAAATTTTGTTTTTTTGCAAACTGAAAGCAAGTCAGGAATTAGTGATTTATCATCGCGAACAGCAAACATGAATTCATAGGTTAAAAAAAATGCATCGCTCTCTGGTACCTCGCTCCAATCTGGATTTTTTGGATTTTGAGGATCAAGAATAATTTTTTCTAAATTAATTTGATGTTGTGATTCAAATTCTTCAAATTGTTTTTCAAATAAATGTTGGGTGATGGAGGAAATAATAACTTTCATTATCTAAGTTCAAATTTCATAATTTTGCCTGCTGCATTGGTTGGTAGAGATTCTACAAATTCAATACTTCTAGGAACTTTATAATTTGCCATGTTCTCCTTGCACCAAACAATTAATTCTTCTTCACTAATTGAGGCTTTAGATTTAAGAATTACAAATGCTTTTGCGACCTCGCCCATCCTTTCATCAGGCACACCAATCACGGCAACTTGAGAAACAGCGTGATGTGATGCCATGATATTTTCTATTTCAGCAGGATAAGCATTAAAACCACCAACAATAAACATGTCTTTAACCCTATCTGTGATCTTTAAATAGCCATGTTCATCTAAAAATCCAATATCTCCAGTATGAAGCCAACCGTCTTCATTGATGGCATCTTGGGTTGCTTTTGGATCCTCAAAATAACCCTCCATTACATTAAATCCTCTAACTAATATTTCTCCTTGTTCATAAGAAGCTGCTTCATTTCCATCTATTGCAACGCATTTGACCTCCACTCCTTCAATTGCTTTGCCTGAGGTATTAGCAATAATCTCTGCTGCATCACTTGGAGTACACATAGTAACTACTCCGGTAGATTCAGTAAGGCCGTATGCAGTGATGATTGTTTCAAAACCTAGAATATTCCGCATATCATGAATTAATTGAACCGGTATTGCTGCTGCTCCAGTAACTCCAAGCCTTAAAGATGAGATGTTGCTTTCTGACAAAGCATCAGATTGCATGATAGATTGATATAAAGTAGGTGGGCCCGGTAACATTGTTATCGATTCATCATTAATTTTTGATAAAACTACTTTGGGATCAAAAACATCTAATGGGAATCCAATGCAGCCTCTTAACAAACAAGCAAGCCAGCCAGCCTTATAACCAAAGGTATGAAAAAAGGGGTTCACTATAAGGTATCTATCTTGTTGGGTTAATCCGATGTAAGTAGACCAATAATCAAAAACTCTAATATTTTGGGCATGGGAAACCATCACACCTTTTGGTTTACCAGTGGTTCCTGAGGTGAAAATTATGTCTGCTATATCTTTGGGGTTTATTGTGGGTAGCTCAGATGCTTGATCTAATCTATCTGTAAGCAAGATATTGTCTTTATCTAGATTAATGATTTCTTTAATATCAGGCACATGTTGTTGCCTGGCAATCTCTCCGAAATCTTGGCCAAGAAAATTATTTACGGTAAAAAGAAATTTAGCATGAGAAGCATTCAGGATGTATTCAGCCTCTGGACCTTTCATTCGAGTATTAATAGGAACTATCTTTCCTCCTGCTTTATGAGTTGCAATAGCCGCAACAATCCATTCAATGGAGTTTGGAGCCCAAATTGCTACTGCCTCTTGGTAGGATAGGCCTTTCCTCAATAAGGTATGTGCTAAGTTGGAAGAATACAGATCGAGATCAAAATAACTAATCTCTTGATTGTCTTTTTTGAATGCAATGCTGTCCGGATGATTTTCTGCTCGATACGCGACAACCTCTGGGATAGTGCTAAAGTTATTTTGCTTCACTTAATAACCTTCCCCATTTGTAGTCGTATTTGAAATACTTTAATCCGATGCTGGATTCAGTAAACTGCACGCCTTCAAGCGATGCAATTTTCTGATAGAGGATATGAGAAAGTTCGGTAGCATTATCTGCTAAAACAAAAGCCATTAAATCATGCCTACCCATTAAGGAGGACACAAACCTCACTTCTGGCATCTTGCTTAATTGCATTGCAATTTTATCTTTCAAAGAAGCCTCAACATCCAGGCCTACGAAAGCAATACCTGGATTATCCATCTGATTGACATTCCTGATCAAAGAAATGTTGATGATGTTTTTTTTGAGCAACTTCGCAATGCGATTTCTGACAGTTCCTTCAGATACATTGATTGCTTTTGCAATCTTATTGTTCGGCATTCTTGCATCTTTACCAAGCAAAGCAATGATCTTTGAATCAATATGATCAATCATTTCCAAGCGGGGCCCAATCGGTTTGAAATTTATATACCTTTGATGAAATCGCAGGAGTTATACTCTTAATGCCTTTAATAGCTGGCAAAGTAACATCAAGCAGCTCAACAGTTTCATCAAGGGTTTTAGTAGCACATAAAATTTCTAAATCTTGAATACCGCTAACTGCGCTTACACTATAAACTGCATCTAAGGATGAGATTTTCTCTGCAACTTGTTCAAGTTGTTTGCCATGAACTCTGATACCCATGGGTAGTAAAAATTCAAATCCGCATTTTTCAAAATCTGCAATGGCAACCACTTTACAATGATCGCCCTTTATAATTTTTGATATTCTTTTGCTCGCCGTAACTTCAGTAATACCTAGTTTGAGTGCAATAGACTTAGCAGATGCTCTACCATCTTCCTCTAATAGATCTAGAATCTGAATGTCGAGATTATCGAGATTATTTTTCAAAAGAAATCTTTAAAATTCCCTTTTTTCCATATCAAGACCTTTGGGAATATCGGCTCTATCCACTAGAAACTGACCGTACCATTTTCTTAGCTTATGCAATGGGCCATCACCATCGCAAACTACAGGATCAGGTATATAGATCTTGTTTTCCCAGATTGCAACGTCCTGACCAAAGGCATAATTATTTGCATCAACATAACCCTGAACAAAGGCATCCTCTTCCTCTTTGCTCATACCTGGAACTTTTTTTACCATCACACCAAAATTGATTTGAAAAGAAGTCATGGTTAAAGGTAAGTGGGAAACTAAAAGCCTACTCTCAACAGTGTTTCCATCCTGCACAGCACTCATATAGGTTGTCATATAAGCCGGACCTTCATAGGTTGCTTGAGAAAATAAATCTCCTCCAAGTATTGGACTATTAGCTGTCATTTCTTGAGTATAGGTATGGTCTTTTGCTTCATTCCAAAATCCTTCGAATGGCGCCTGATGAACTGGACCAAAATGACCCTTATCTGCCATATTATCTATCAGCTCTCTACAATTATTTTTTACCAAAAAGCTAGCCATAGAATAATCCGACCATTCCTCAGAGTAACAAGCCTCGATTTTATTTGGATAGAAGTCTGGCTCTTGTTTTTCAATATCATGCCAAATTAATACCATTTGATTGATCTCTAATACTGGCCAAGGATGGCTATCTCCGGTCTCAACCGTTATCTCTCCGTTACTATCTCTGGTGACGCTAATTTTTCTATTAAATGCATATATAGCTTTAGTTGCATTTGGCAAGAATTCACGTTGGTGACCTAATACAAACCAACCTCTTGGAAATCTATCTGGTAAATGACTCATAGTTTCTCCTCAATTAAATACTATCAAAGTCTGGTTCGTTGCCATTTCTATCAAACCAAACATAAATCTTTCCATCTTTCTCATATGGAGTCCAGCTTCTTGTTTTTGCTTTGTCTGGTACTCTTTTTGCATAAGGAATGTCATCGCAATCGCCGGAGCCATTCCATCTCCAAGCATGAAATGGACAACGAATACCATTCTGATCAACTTCTCCACAACCTAGGGATGCGCCCATGTGCTTACAATACATATCCAAAGCATAGAGCTTTTCATCAGAACCTCTCCAAACTACTATTTGGGTTGCAAAATTAATAACCTCTATTGCCTTAGATTTCTCTAAGTCTTTGGAATTTGCGACATAATGCCACCCATCTGGAAAATCACTAGAACTAGGGTCTTTTTGCTCTGGTAGCTCCGGTGCTTCTAAGATTGAATTATCAGTCATGAATTATCTCCCTAAGAGATTCTAACAAGATATTAATTAGTGTTAAATCTTATTAAAAAATTATCTCTTCAAGCATTTTAAGCTGTTTAACATCTTTGCTAGTTGGAACAAGTAAAACATCGGATGCGCCAATATTTGAAATTTGCTCAAGAAAATCTTTCAATTCAGAAACCGAGCCACAAAAGCCAGCAGAATCAGATAACATTTCAGCTATTTCTTCACCCATCCAAGCTAAATAGGTTTGCAAATGAGATTTAAGTTGAACCCTACCATTGGGCTCAATAGCAAACCAAAAGCTTGTTATTAACCGTGGATTAGGTTTAAAAAATTTCTTGGTTAAATCAAAAGATTCTTTAATTTCATTGATATCTGCATTAAAAGAAAAACCGGCGATACCATCTGCAAAGGTTGAACTAATCTCCAATGCTTTGGGACCTAGAGCTCCTGCAAGAATCTGAGGCCCTCCAGAAGTATAGGGCTTGGGTCCTATGTGAAGATTATGCTCGCCAGCCCAAATAGATTTCATAGTATTAATATTTTCTCCAACATTTGCCCAGCGCCTTTTGGAGTAATCAGCTCCTATTGCTAGATAGTCTTCCTCTCTCCCCCCAACTCCCACGCCAAGAGTAAATCGACCTTCCGATAACATATCTAGCGTGGCTATTTGTTTAGCCAGTAAAACTGGGTTGTGCATCGTTGCGACAGAAATAGTTGCAATGATCTCAGTTTTATTTGTTGCTGCTGCAACCCCTCCAAGTAAAGTTATAAATTCTGGGTTGTGAAAAACAATTCTCTCCCCCAAAGCTATGCTTGACCATGGTCCATGATCAATTTTTTGCATCCAATCAAGTAATATATTTCTAGAAAGATCTCTCTCCATAACTGGCAAGGTCATTCCAATTTTCATGATTTAGGATTTCTTTTTTAATAAGTCTAGAGCCACATCAACGATCATGTCTTCCTGGCCACCAACCATCTTACGCTCTCCAAGTTCAACCAATATTTCTCTGGTATCCAGCCCATATGTTTCTGCTGCTGCTTCAGCATGCCGCAAGAAGGAAGAATATACTCCGGCATATCCTAAAGTTAGTGTTTCTTTATCTACTCTTACTGGTCGATCTTGAAGAGGTCTGACTAGGTCTTCTGCTGCATCCATAAGCGTAAATAGATCTGTGCCATGATTCCACCCCATTCGATCAGCGGCAGCAACAAATACTTCTAGAGGAGCATTGCCCGCTCCTGCACCCATGCCTGCTAAACTGGCATCTACTCTATCCGCTCCATTTTCAACAGCCACAATAGAGTTTGCAACGCCAAATGATAAATTGTGATGTGCATGAATTCCTGTTTGGGTCTTAGAGTCTAAAATATCTTTGAATGCCTTGAATCGATCTGCAACATCAGACATATTTAAGGCCCCTCCAGAATCGACTACATACACACAATTTGCACCATAATCTTCCATCAGTTTAGCTTGATGAGCTAAATTTTTTGGACTGTTCATATGAGACATCATTAAAAATCCAATGGTATCCATACCTAAATTTCTTGCATACTCAATATGCTGCTTGGATACATCAGCTTCGGTGCAATGTGTTGCAACTCTCACTGATCTAACTCCCATGCTGTAAGCCCAATCTAAATCTTCTTTAACAGCAATACCCGGCAAAATTAAAGTTGTTAATACTATGTTTTCAATAACTTCCGCTACTGCTGCAATCCATTCTTTATCTGTATGAGCACCAAAACCATAGTTAAATGACGATCCCGATAAGCCGTCACCATGAGCTACTTCCAAAGCATCAACACCAGCAACATCCAATGCTTTAGCAATGGATTTAACATGTTCAATTCCATATTGATGACGAATGGCATGCATACCATCTCGCAAGGTTACATCTTGAATATAGATTTTCTTCATATTCAAAGTCTTTTCCTTGCCAACGCCTCGGCTGTTCCAAGAGCTGCCGATGTCATGATATCTAGGTTGCCAGCGTACTTAGGTAAATAGTGTCCCTCTCCTTCTACCTCAAGAAAGATAGAAGATTTAACTCCTTCAAATTCACCGTAGCCTGGTATTCTTACAGGATTATTTGAACCAAACCTTTCAAATTGCACCTTTTGCTTGAGCCTGTAACCAGGTACATAGGCCTGCACTCTTTGCACCATCTCTTCAATACTCTTTTCAATAATTTTGGTATCAGTATCTTCAGATAAAGTAAAAACTGTGTTTCTCATTAATAAAGGAGGCTCTGCTGGATTCAATACTATTATGGCCTTGGCCTTAGTAGCTCCTCCAACCTTTTCCAAACCCAGCGCAGTAGTTTTGGTAAATTCATCTATGTTTGCTCGCGTACCAGGACCGGCTGACTTAGAAGAAACAGAGGCAACTATTTCAGCATAATTAACTTTAGAAACTTGATTGACTGCTGCAACCATTGGAATGGTTGCCTGGCCTCCACAGGTTACTAAGTTGACATTGTTTTCTTGGAGGTGCTCATCAAGATTAACTACTGGGATGCAATAAGGACCAATTGCAGCAGGCGTTAGATCAATGAGTTGTTTGCCTGCTTCTGAAACAATGCTGTGGTGCTCTGCATGAGCATAAGCAGAAGTTGCATCAAAAAAAATCTCTATTTCTTTAAATGTATCTGTTTCAGCAAATGCTGCCAGACCTTGAGAAGCAATGTACACACCCTCGTCTTTGGCTAGGGCAAGTCCTTCCGATTCTGGATCGATGCCGATCACTGCTTGGCAGTCGAGTAAATTAGAATTTCTTAGTATCTTGTACATAAGATCTGTACCTATGTTGCCAGATCCAATAATTGCACATTTAATATTTTTCATATTAAACAAAGTTTAAATCGCATCTACCTATACCTGCAATTTCCATAGAAAATTGATCTCCGGAAATTATCGGTTCAAGAGGGACCAAGGACCCTGAAAGAATAATATCTCCCTCATCCAATGAGATACCATAATTTCCAAGTGTATTGGCAAGCCAAGCGACTGCCTCTGCTGGGTGTCCTTGGACTGCAGAGCCTAAACCAGAGGAAATTTGATTACCATTTTTAAATACGGTTGCTTCCAATAGCGCTAAATCAAATTTTTTTGGATCAACGTATGCCTCACTCAAGCAAAAAATTCCACAAGATGCATTATCCGCTATAGTGTCTTGAATTTTGATTTCCCAGTTATTTATCCTTGAATCTACAATCTCAAAACATGGAACAATTGCTGAAGTTGCTGAAATTACATCATCTCTTGTAATTCCGGGACCGTTCAAACTTTCACTTAAAATAAAAGCTATCTCTGCTTCAGCGCGAGGTTGAATTAAAGAAGCAAGATCTACCTGGGAACCATTTTTTACCTGCATTGCATCGGTAAGGAAACCAAAATCTGGTTGATGGACTCCTAACATTTCTTGAACTACCTTTGAAGTTACCCCAATTTTCTTACCGATCACTTGCTCTCCATTATTTATTCTTTTGGTAAGAAACTGCTTAGAAACTTCATAAGCATCATCTATAGAAAAATTTGGAAACTCGGTGGTTATGGGGGTTAAAGTTTTTTTGTCCACAAGAGCTGTATAAAGCTCCTGACTTATGTCTGAAATAGAGGCTGTCATGAATTCTTTAAAAAACTAATACAATAATTATTAAATTCTTCAGCTTTCTCAATCATGACCCAATGACCGCACTCCTTGAATGAAATTGTTCTCACATCACTGCAACATTTTTCTAATGTTTCAGAACCCCTTATGGGAATGAATTGATCGCTCAATCCCCAAATACTTAAAATAGGAACTCTAACTTCTTGCAGGTGCTTAGTAAGATTTGGGATTTGCATACTTGCAAGTACTTGTTGATTCATTAAGGGTAAAACTTCCAATCTGTCATCAATCATTTGCTGAGTTACAATTTCTGAATTATAGGGAAATAGCTTTAACAGGCCTTCAACTTTCTCAGGGGTCATAGGACCTCCTAAAAAATCTCCAAGCAATTTTTCAATGCCTGGCATCTTACTATATTCTTCTTGATCTTCAAGCCCGCCGGGAGCCATTAGGATAAGCTTTTCGACTAACTCAGGAGTATTGATGGCCATCCCTAATGCCAATGCTCCTCCTAAACTATTACCTACAATGGAAACTTTTTGGATATTCAGAGCCTCAAGAAGACTTGATAGCTTTGAATTAAAATAATCCAAAGAATAAATTTCATCCTCAGGTTTTGAGCTAAAACCATAGCCAGGTAAATCAGGGATTAAAACAGAAAAACCATTATCTACAAAGGCTTGAAAATTACCTCTAAAATTTGTCATTCCTGACGCACCTGTTCCACTTCCATGGAGAAATAAAACACAAGGACCATTGCCAATAAGATGGTAGTGAAATTCAAAACCACAACCAAGAGTTAAAAAATTTCCTTTTTCAAGCATTAAATAGGCTCCAAGGTAATGGGTAACTTATCTTTTGGTCTTGGGAGATGAACATGCATAAACTTTGGATTATAGTTTTCTCTCAATTTAACACGATATTTTCTTAATAATCTAAACAGGTAAAGCTTGGCATTTAACTGCGCAAAATGCATTCCTATGCATTTATGCGCTCCTCCACCAAAAGGAATATAACTAAAACCATGTCTTTTATGCTCTGCTCTTTCAGGAGAAAATCTCATAGGGTCAAAAGTCTCTGGATTTGACCACCATTCAGGCATTCTATGGGTATAGGCTGGGCTTAACATTAAGACGGTATTTTTTGGAATGTGGTAGCCTGCTATCTCAACATCTTTAGTTGCCCTTCTATTTAAAATCATTACCGAAGGATAAAAACGAAGCGTTTCATTAAAGACATATTCTGTAAGCACCATAGAAGAGGCATCTTCATAGGTTAAATCTTTGTTTCCAATTTGAGTGATTTCAGCGCGAACCTTATCCTGCCATTCAGGATGGGTTCCCAAGTAATAAAGGATGTTAGTAAGAGCACTGGTAGTTGTATCAAAAGCAGCGAACATTAAAAAGGCTATATGGCCATCAATATCTATATCATCTAGAAATGCCCCTTCTTCGTCCTGCGCGTTGCAGTATCGAGTGAACATATCAACCCCATCACTTCCTCTCCTCTTGGGAATATTGCTGTGAATATATGCTCGTAGTCTTTCTCTGGCTTTCAAAGCCCTACTAAACGTTGAAAATGGAATATTGTATGGCAATGGGGTAATTAGCCCCTTGTTAATGGTCGTAAAAATATTATTCAGTTTCTTTGCCATTCTGCTGGTCTCATCTAAGCCCAAAAAGACTCGTGCAGCCACATCCATAAGCGTTTGTTGAATAGCGTCATAAAATAAAAACTCTTTATTCACAGGAAGTTCTGCAATACGCTTTTCTTGAATGGGAAGTAATAGTTCTACATAAGATTTAAGTGCATCGGTCTTAAATGATGGTTGAGAGGCTCTTCTAGTTTTTTTATGCATTCCCCCATCCCTTAAAAGCATCCCTTCTGGATAGAGTGTTCCTAATGAGTTGTGATAACCAGCTGCTGAGCTAAAACTATCGTCTTTATCAAATAAAGTGGCTTCATTAAATTCAGGTCCTAAGCACAGTAAGACTTTCTGATTTTTTACTAGATCAATCTTTGAAACAGGTCCAAATTTCTTGAAATGGTCATCGCATAACTTGACAGAATCATCAACGACTTGGAGCATTTTTCCAAAAAAAGGTATTCCATACTCTCCAGGAAAATGGTCTAGATTAGAGTTATCAGGTTCTAAAATTGCTTTTGTTAATGCCATCTTAAGAATTCTTTGAAATTAATTTCCACCAGTAATTTGGGAAAAATCTTCTTATTCTTGTTGCGTAAACTGCATCGGGTGTTGGATAGCAAATAAGTTCTTCTTTTGTGAGAGCTTTTTCAATAGCATCAACAACTTTTTCAGGATCATTAAGCTTCCCTTGAGCAAGACTATTTTTTAGAGTATTTGGGGCATTTTCATCAGTAACAAATCTCATTAGTGGGGTATTGGTAATGGCAGGACAGACTAAAAGGACCTTTATATCCGTGTTCTCTAATTCTTTCCAAAGTATTTCTGCAAACATGTTGACTGCTGCTTTGCTGGCACAATATGCAGACATATTTCTCTCAGGGCATGTACCAGCAATGGAGCCAAAAAGAATAATTTGTCCGCTATTGCGTGCTTCCATTTCAGGTAAAACTGCTTTTACCATGTTAACAGTGCCCTCATAATTGATGCGCATCATGTTGTTAATATCTTCTGCGCTCATTTTTGAAACAGGATTAAGTGGCATGATTGCACCAGCATGAGTTAATCTATCAATAGGTCCCAACTGTGATTGCACCTCTTTCACCGTGTTGACCACCTCACTGTTAGAAGCGATATTACAAGCAAATGTTTGAACTAAATTGGAGGACTGTCTTACCTCTTCAAGCCCATCTTCATTGACATCGAGTGCTGCAACCTGAATGCCTGCATCAGTCAATCTTCGAACAGAAATTCTTCCCATTCCACTAGCAGCCCCTGTTACCAAAGCAACTTTTATACCTTCCATATACCACCTCTAGTTAAATAATATTACAGCAAATTCAATTGCTTAGTGGGAAATACAATAATTTCTTCAAAGTTTAAAAATTTTTGACAGGATTCCATCATTCTTGCAATGTTTTTTTCTAAAACTTCTTGAGAATCAGCGTTATAAAATATTGCTGGATCCTCTAATGCAGCTATTGGGAAACTTTCCTCAACAATTGCCAGAAAAGGAGCATGGTTTTGAGAGAAATCTTGAGTAATAGTGTTCTGAATGTATGAAAATGTTGATTGAGTATTAATTGCAATTTCAGTGTGAATATCTTGCCAGTGATCAAAGAATGTTGTCTTAGATATGTTTGCATGCTTGGATATAAGAGCATATTGAGTGAATGAATTCTCACCATCTATTGCTTTATTATTCAATACTACCTTTTCATCCACTGCAAAATACCAGACATCGTCAAAAACTTTTTGCAAGTTAGTAATCAAATTCTTTAGTTCAATGTTATTGAATGACTCAAACCACAATGTCAGAACTCCAATTGGTTGGAAGGAATGATTGACTTGTCGATGATGGCTACCTTTTTCAATTGCTCCAGAAATATCATTTATTTGAAATCTACCAACCTTCAAATCTGAAATAAGATCTTTGGCAATTGAGAGGGTATTTGTTGAAAAAGGGTATAGATTTTCTAGACGAGACTTTTGGAATAGAACAAAAATAAATTTTTGCACTAAGCTCTCTGCGAGGAAACTGAAATAACTTCTCCTGTTAAGTAGCTAGCTAGATCGCTGGCCAAAAAGAGTATTACATTAGCTATCTCCCATGGTTCGGCACCTCTACCATATGCCTCTTGGCTTGCTAAATGATCAATCAATTCATGAGAACTTGTTTTAGCTAAGTGCGGGTTAATGGCCAGACTAGGAGCAACAGCATTAATCCTGATTCCCTTTTCAACAGTTTCTAGAGCTACACATCTGGTAAGAGCCATAACTCCAGCTTTGGCAGCAGCATAATGAGATTGCCCGGCTTGAGCTCGCCAACCCAAAACAGATGCATTATTTACAATACAGCCTTGAGATGACTCTAGTGCTGGGATAGCTGCTCGCATAATCTTCATTGCACCATTTAAGGTAATATCAATAACTTTGCTCCATTCATCATTGGTCATATTGATAAGCTCACACTCTCCACCAAGACCTGCATTATTAATAACCGCATCCACTGAATCGAGCTTGCTCTTAGCAAAGCTAAAAAGATCATCAATTGCTTTATCATCCGTGACATCACAAAGAATAGAAGAAACCTTTCCTAAATCAAGATCTGAAAGATTTTTGGTAGCATCCGCTAATCTCGTTTCATGTACGTCAGAAATTACAATATCTGCGCCCTCTTCAAGAAATCGTTTTGCAGAAGCAAATCCAATTCCAGCTCCTGCGGCTGCAGTTAAAATTACCCCTTTTCCTTTGAAGAGATTGGTGCCAGATGGATAAGTTGGATTTTTTAATTTATTCACAATTTTCTAAGATAGTAACGTTAGCTTGACCACCCCCCTCACACATAGTTTGCAGGCCATACTTTAATTTGTCTCTTTTCATTGTATGTACTAGGGTGGTCATAAGTCTAGCACCTGTGGCACCGAGAGGATGACCTAATGCAATAGCTCCCCCATGAATATTGACTTGCTTAGGATCAATATCTATTTCTTTATTCCAAGCCATCACTACTGAAGCAAAAGCTTCATTGATCTCAACCACACCAATTTCAGATGCCTTAACGCCTGATTTCATTAATGCTGCTTTAGTTGCAGGAATTGGTGCCGTTAGCATCCAAATTGGGTCGTCTGCTAATACGCTGATATGTTTAATTTTAACCAGAGGAGTGAGGTTATGCTCTTTCAGCATTCTTTCAGAAACTATAAGTAATGCTGCAGAAGCATCAGCATTCTGTGATGCCATTGCTGCAGTAATGTTGTGGCCCTCTATTAGGGGGATTAATTCAGACATCTTTTCCAGAGAAGTTCCTCTTCTTGGAGTTTCATCAGTATCAAAGTCTCCAAATGGCACTATTTCATCTTTGAAAACTCCAGCATCTATTGCTTGCAGAGCTTTTTCATGACTATTTAGAGCAAAGATCTCCATTTCCTCTCTGGTAATTCCCCACTTTTGAGCAATCATGTTCGCTGAATTAAATTGACTAACTTCAATATCTCCAAATCTCTCCATCCAACCTTTAGAGCCCCTGAATGGATCATCAAAACCTAGCTCTTTGCCTGCAATCATTGCATAAGATATCGGAACTAGATTCATGTTCTGAACTCCCCCAGCGATAACAGCATCGCAAGTTCCAGACATGACTGCCTGGGCAGCAAAGTGGACAGCTTGCTGAGAAGAGCCACACTGTCTATCCACAGTTGTTCCAGGAACATGCAAAGGCAAACCACCAGCTAACCAGCATGTTCTGGCAATATCGCCAGCTTGAGGGCCCACTGTATCCACGCAACCAAAAATAACATCATCAATTAAACCTGGATCAAATTGAATGTCCTCAAAAATAGACTTTAAAATATGGCCGCCTAGATCAGCCGGATGAACTGATGCTAATGAGCCTTTCTTTCTTCCAACTGGAGTTCTCTTTGCCTCAATAATATAAGCTTCTGTCATCTCAATCCTCAGTAAATGTAAATGTTGCTCCTAGCTTTTCGGTATTTTCATGAAGAAAGCTTTCTATTTCGAATTCAATTTCACTTTGTGTTGCCCATAAAGAATTGAAAGCCCAAATTCTTCTCATAAAAATATGCAGATCAACTTCCCAGGTATATCCCATTGCCCCATGAGCTTGAATAGAATTCTTGGTAGCAATTTCACCGGCCTGATTAGCTAAATATTTTGCTACATTAGAATGTAATTCATGTAAGGGGTGATCTGAAATTATAGAATTAGCAGCTCGATAAATTGCAGCCTTTGCAAATTCTATTTTCACTGCAATATCAGAAAGCATATGCTTGACTGCCTGAAAAGACCCGATAGGTTTTCCAAACTGTTCTCTGGTCTTAACATACTCTGAGGAAATATCTAAGCATCTTCTAGATAAACCTATTATTGTTAGCGCTGACACAAGCTTGCCTGATGAGACAATCTTTCTCTCTAATGAAGGATCTAATTTAAAGGAGTGAGAGTTTTTTATGCTCTTAATGCTTGAAACTACTCGTGAAGGGTCATTAGATTCTAACAACTCACTCTCGATACCTTCTAACTCAACAAAAGAAATATCATTATTTTGAATACTTAAAAGCCCAGATGCATGACTTAAGTGATTTACGAATGGGGAAGATGGGTGCGTTAAAGCAACATACTGATCAATAAGACGTTCTCCAATTAAATCCTGAAGTCCCTGGGGAAACTCATGAGCTAAATTATTGATAAGGATGCTTTGCTCAATGATAGGCTCTATGACCCCTCCATAGGCTAATTCCTCATAAACTAAAATTGCCTCATCAAGAGATAAGCCCATGCCTTGAAATTTTTCATCTAGAATCATTTGGCTTACTCCTAAATTGATCATCGACTTCCAATGTTCGTTAGAGAATGGATCTCCAGAACTCCAGGCATTTCTTATATGTTGGGGCGTGTAATCTTTCTGGATAAAATCATTGATTGTCGAAACAAATGATTCTAATTCATTATCAAAAGTAAAGTTCATTATCTCGGCAACCCTAAAAGCCTTTCGGCAACAATATTTTTTTGGATTTCATTTGTTCCTGCATAGATCGGTCCAGCTAGAGAAAACATAAAGCCCTTAATCCATGCTGCAGCATTGGAAGCTTCCTCGTTCTTTAGCTCTGAAAGAGTTCCTAAGATTTTCAATGCTGTAGAGTGCATTTCGTAGTCCAAAGTTGACCAGAAAATTTTTCCAAGGCTAGATTCTGGGCCAATTTTCTTACCGGCTTGCAGTTTTGATGCTGTTTGATAAATATTTAGCGCGTAGGCTTCGGCCTTTATCCAGCAATCAATTAAGGCAGTTTTTATAGATGGAGCTAAATTAGATTCTTGTTTAGCTATGCGGATTAAGTGTGCTGCAGTTTCTTGAAATCTTGCGGGCGATCTTAACATCAAGCCTCTCTCAAACCCTGCGGTAGCCATAGCAATACTCCAGCCTGCACCCTCTTCACCAATTAAATTCTCTATGGGAACCTCTACATTATCGAAAAATATTTCTGCAAATCCTGGCTCTCCATCTAGCTGAGGGATGGGCCTAACAGTGACTCCAGGAGCATCTAAGGGCACAAGAATAAAAGAGAGCCCATGATGCCTTGATGATTCTGAATCAGATCTAAACAAACCAAAGGTCCAATCTGCATAAGTTGCTCTTGAAGACCAAGTTTTCTGACCATTGATAATAAATTTATTCTCTTCCCTTATTGCTGTAGATCTTATTGCAGCCATATCGCTACCCGCACCTGGCTCAGACCAACCTTGTGCCCAAATATGCTCACCCTTCGCCATAGCACTCAAAAACCTTTCTTTTTGGTGCTCTGAGCCGTATTCCATAAGAGTAGGACCAAGCAAAAAAACACCATTTTGATTAACTCTAGTGGGAGCTTTTGCACGGTAATACTCTTCTTCAAATATTAACCACTCAATCAAATCTAGGCCTCTTCCGCCATATTCTTTTGGCCAAGTAACCATGGACCAATTCCCTTCATTGAGGGTTTTTTCCCAAGCCCTATGCTCTTCAAAGCCTTTAGACGTATCCAGCGAATGCAAGGGCTGTGAAGGAACGTTACTCTTCATCCAAGACCTGACTTCTTCACGAAAAGTTGACTGTTCTTGTGTAAATTTAATTTTCATCTGAGAAATCTGCATCACGCTTCTCAACAAAGGCATCTCGTGCTTCTTGAGAATCTGACGATTCATACAATTTTAGGGTGAAGGCTTGCTCTTTTTTGTAATGTAAATTTACATCTGAGGGTTCTATCTCATTTAAAGCTTCTTTAGCAAGTCGAATAGCAATGGGACTTTTAGAAGCTATATCTTTTGCAATATCCATAGCAGCAGCTAACAATGCATCCTGATCAATATGAATAGACTCTATTGCGCCATAGCTTAGAGCTCTTTCAGCAGAAATAGGTTTACCAGTAAACATCATTTTTCTCACAGCTTGAAGGGGAAATAATCTGCTTAAGTGCGCTCCTCCTCCCAATGCCCCTCTATCAATTTCAGGTAATCCAAAAAAAGCATCCTCTGTGGCTAGTACAATATCTGAAGCTCCCGAAATAAGAATGCCACCTCCAAGAACAAACCCATGGCAGGCTGAAATTACTGGTACAGAGCAGCTATGAATTGCTTTTGCAACTCTCCAACATCCTTCATTAACAGCTGTGATTTTTGTTGGATCTTTTTGTAATTCCTTTATATCAACACCGGCACAGAAGCCCTTTCCAAGAGCTCTTATTAGTAATACATGGACGTCTTTGTTATCTGAAAGTTGTTCCAGCGTATCAGCAAGCTCATGCCATTCGTCAGAATTCAGGGCATTCACTGGAGGGGCATTTAAAACTAGCTCTGCAATATGATTATTAATGGTAAGATCAACTCTCATCTAAGATCTCCTTAAAATTTTTTGAGGCAATAAAAAATTCATTCTTAATTTGCTCTATTAAATCGCCACATGTAGGCAAATCAACGATTAATCCTGCCACCTGACCACTTGGCATTGCCCCTCTATTGGGTTTGCCCTCAACCATGGCTTTTTGAATAATCACAGGGCTATTAGCCGCCATCATGGTTTGAGCTATTGTTAATTTATCACCTTTAAGCATGCCAAAGAATGCTTTAAAAATGTCCTTAAAGGATGCTTGAGAAAGTTGCTTATATCTCCAACCTGAAACCAGTGCTTGCAAAAAAATCCTTGGGCTACTTGCCTTATCCAAAGATGTAATATATTTGTTAAATATTAATCGGTGGGGCAATCCATCGAATTTCTTAGTAACTCTAATCTCACTGGTATTACAAGAGAGATATGCTTCTTTTGTGGAATCAGGCACGGGGCTTTCTTGAGTCATCATAAAACGAGTTCCCATTGCAATTCCTGAAGCGCCCCAAGCAATGGCTGCGGCTAGACCAAACCCATCTCTAAAACCACCGGCAGCCACCACCGGTATCTTGACTGATTTAAGTACCTCACTCAGCAATAGACTGGTAGGAGTCTCTCCAGTATGACCACCGCCTTCAGACCCTTGAATCACTAATGCATCAGCTCCAAGAGATTCAGCTTTAATAGCATGTTTTACCTCTCCAACTGTTGGAATGCAAAGAACTCCTGCAGCTTTGAGCTTAGAAATGTATTCAGGAACAGGAGATCTTGAGTAACTAATTGCTCTAATTTGATGCTTAATTACATAATCAATAATTTCAGCAGCTCCGGGTTGGAACATATGTAAATTAACTCCAAATGGCTTATCAGTAAGTCTAAGAGTTTCATCTATAGAAGCTATTGCCTCATCTTTGCTTGAAGTTGCAAGAGCTAAAAAACCAAATGCGCCAGCTTGAGTTGAAGCAGCAACTAATTGGGGGGTTGCAACCCACCCCATTGCAGTTTGTATTACAGGAATCTCAGAGCCTAACCTCTTAAATAATTCTGTTTGGATCACTTTTTCTTAGACTTACTTTGTCTTTGAGATTTTGCCATTTTCTTAGCATCAAAACCTGATAACACATTTCCTGTCACCAAATCATTGTGAGCATGAGAAAAATGATGCCATGCAAAAGCAGCTTCCATTGCATTTCTTTTGCCTTGAAGATCCTCAGCATGATTAATGGCTTGCTTGGTAAGTGTAAGTCCCAGTCTAGGCATAGCAGCTATCTTTTTAGCTACCTCCATAACTTTATCTTGAAGCTCATCTCTGGAAACTACCTGGTTAACCATTCCCATTTCATATGCCCTAGTAGAAGACATTCTTTCACCTAAAAATAAGAATTCTTTGGCAATCCTTGGATTAAGCTCATATGGGTGAGCAAAGTATTCAACGCCAGGAATACCCATTCTAACTACCGGATCAGCAAAAAACGCATCATCGGATGCAATAATAAGATCACAGACCCAAGCAAGCATACATCCTCCAGCAACGCATGCTCCCTGAACCATTGCAATTGTGGGTTTAGGTATGTCTCTCCAGCGTCTGCACATATTTAAATAAACTTCTTGTTCTCTAACGTACCAAAATTCTCCCCCGGGCTTGTTGGTATGGTCGTACCACATAGTTTTTCTGTCGTAAGATTTATCTACATCTCTTCCGGGGGTACCAATATCATGACCAGCAGAAAAATGCTTGCCGTTTCCTTTTAAAACTATGACTTTAATATCATCATCATCAACTGCTTTTTTAAAGGCACGATCTAAATCGTATGTCATTTTTCCATTTTGGGCATTGTTGTACTCTGGCCTATTCATAGAAACAATAGCAATATCTTCTTGCTTCCTATAGATAACTGTTGGCTTTGCTCTTGGCATAACTATCCCCCAAATATATTGTGTCTCATTCCCTTAGGATCTAAGTACTCTATGATCTCTATTTCTTGTGGAGATGGCAACTCTGTCTCAGTGAATTGACTGGTATCCACTGCAAAACCTGTAGATTCCTCGATTGCCTGAACCTCAACCCCAGGATGAACTGAAAGTAATCTAAAAGCATGGTTATCTCCATTAAAATCAAAAACTCCAAGGTTGGTGATCACTTTTCCTATCTCCGGTGCATAAAGATTATCCTCCTTATAGCCAAGGCTAGATACCATGTGTACCTCACCTTCTACAAAAGATTTTTTACTGTGAACAGGGATAAAAACACTATTTTTATGACTAATGGAGTTCCCTGGAAAACCTCTCGAACCAAGTAACTGAACTTTGGGCATTTCATAGTCTCCAATGCAACTTATGTTCATTTGCGCATACATATCAATCTGAGTTGGAGTAACCATTGCATGACGAGCTCCCCCCCAAAGATTCTCAAATACCCTGCTATAACTCATGTACCCCTCAACTTTTAGTGTTCTATCAACACCTAATGGGAAAGGCTCATCTATTAAATATGTTTCACCATCCGTAACCATTAAAGCTTCGTTAAAAGCCATTTTAGACAAATATGCCGCTAATCTTGGGATGAGACCTATTCCGGTAGCAAGTATTTCACCATCATCAACCCAAACCTTTGCGGCTTGGGAAATACATAAATCTGCGAGTTTAAAATTTTCCATTAAAATCTTGGTAATGAAATTGAAAGTATTTTTTGCAATCCGCCAACTGCCTCATGATAAGCAGAAGGATTCACATCTATAAAATCTTTTTTGTATTCAGCATAATTCTCAACTTGTGCAGAATAGTTTTTTAAGTGCTCAAGATCAAAACCATAATCGGGGGCACAAGATGTTGGATGGGCCCCGCCGGGGCACTCAATTACACCGGTAACAAAGTTTCTTTCAAACCTGTTGAATATCGCCATTTGTTCTCCGCCAAGTTGGTCTGTATCAACTATTTTTTCGGAAGAAACAAACGTATTGGTTGCAGCTCTTGCAAATAGGTCATCAAAAAATGGATCGGGTCCAAATATTTGGGTATTGCCTTTTTTATCTGCTTTATTCACATGAATCAGGGCTGCATCAAGAGGGATTGCCGGCATAGCCACCAACTCTTGTTTGTCTGAGTAAGGAGACGTAATAGTTTTAATATGAGAGTTATGTTTAAGAATATCTGTACCAAAACCAATTTTTGTGGGAAGAAAAGGAAGTCGCATTGCAGCTGCTCGCAATCCCCATTGCAACATTCCTTCATCTAGCTCTGTTATATTTTTAAGATTTCCATTTTGTCTCGCTTGTCGAAAATGTGCTTCTAGTGGTATTAAGTCTAGAGATACAAACCCAAAGACTAACTCCTTGATCTTGCCTTCGCTGCAGAGCAAACCTACATCCGGTCCTCCGTAAGATACTATGGTTAGATCTTTTAGAGGTGATCTACAAATTGCTCTAACAAGATCCATTGGCTTTCTTCTAGCGCCCCAACCTCCAATACCAATAGTCATGCCATCTTCTAACTGAGCAATAAATTGATCAAGAGTGTGAACTTTGTTCATTATTCTGCAGGTGGTGGTGTAAATTTATGGCCCCAGTGACTAGGCAACGATGAATGGGTGGTTTCAAAACTTTCCCAATTAGGTTGTATACCCTCGCATCCATACTCTAAATCAAACCCAGATGGAGTTTGCATGTAAAAAGATAACATTCCATCATTGACATGCCTTCCCATGCTAGATGAAATATGAATATCCTTTTTTAGTGCTCGGTCCAGGGCATGCCCTACTTCATCAACTTTCTGAACTTCAACCATTGTATGAATTAATCCAGAAGGAGGGGTTGGAGCCTGCATAAAAGCAACTGTATGATGTCTTGGGTTATCACAATGCATGAAGTATAAACGCATGGGGGGATCCTCAGGATTGGGGCTCATCTGCAAATCCATAATATCCGAATCACCAAAGCCAAGTACCTCAGTATAGAAATTATGAGTTTCTTCAATGTTTAGGGTGGCAAAAACAACATGGCCAAATCCAAGCCCTTGAGTAACAAATCCAGAGATGTTTTGAGAAGATACAAAAGAAGAAGTGTCTTGTTCCCTTCCGTAAATAAATTCTAGTGTATTGCCTGCAGGATCTTGAAATGTAAAACCCCCACTAATCTTTCTTGCCGCTTTATGATTTTCATCAAGCTCAACACATTCAACACCATGATTATGAAGCTCTTGCTGAGCTGCAGCTACAGCACTTTCATCCTCCAATAAGAAGCCACCTGCTAGGTAACGCTCTGAATTACCTTTCGTAACAAGAAATCTGAATGGAGATTCATCAATTTTGAAAGCTATTTGTTCTGAATTTGAAGCAGTTTCATTTTTCATAAACCCACACACATTCAATCCATAATCCTCCCATTTTGAAAGATCAGTGGTTTCAATCAAAATATATTCGAGACCCTTTACATTCATCTATCTTCTCCCATAATGTTTCTTGCATATTGTAACAATGTCAAAGATAAAAGCCCTAATAAACCCAGTAACGCCCTTCGCTCAAAATGCGCCCATTATCTATTGTGAAAATACAAAACAATGTGCATTTGTTGATCCTGGGGGAGATATAGAAACATTAATACAAGTTGCGCATGAAAATGAATTAATACCAGCAAAAATTCTTCTCACACATGGACATGCAGATCATGCCGGAGGTGCAACCGAATTATCGAATACGCTTGATATTGCCATCATTGGTCCTCACGAAGAAGATTTATTTCTACTTCAAAGCTTGGAAGACCAAGGAAGAATGTTTGGTATGGAGGCAAACGATTGTATGCCTCAACAGTGGCTGAAGGATGGGGATGAGGTAATACTAGGCGAAGCTTTATTATCGGTTTTCCATTGCCCAGGTCACACCCCCGGACATATTATTTTTTTTAATAACGACTCTAAACTCGCAATAGTTGGTGATGTGTTATTCAGAGGATCGATAGGAAGAACTGATCTTCCAAAAGGAAACCATGCAGACCTCTTGGCTTCTATTCAGACTAAATTATGGCCGCTGGGTGATGATGTAATTTTTATTTCTGGGCATGGCCCTGTATCAACGTTTGGGCAAGAAAGATTAGACAATGCCTTTGTGGCAGATTCGGTTCTACAAGACTAGTTCTCAACCCAAACTTTGACTTGATTGCCAAGATCATCTTTCATGTTTCCAGTAACAATTAGAATAAAATCTACGATCCACCAAATTCCAAAACCAGCAAAGGTAATAATAAAAAGAACAGCTGAAGCATATCTTCTTAGATAAAATCTATGAGCAGCGAGAGGCCAAGATAATATTAAAAATAATAAAAAGGTTGGCAGAATTGTTTTCTCAGTGCTGATATTACTCATATCGACCTCCAGCAAGCCTAGCTGAGATTTTAATTATCAGCCTTGCAGGCATTACATTGCATAAAAAAGCTAAAAACTTATTTAGAAAACCTGGCACCCAAACTTGCTTTCCTTTCAAAGTTGCCTCCACAGCACCCCTTGCCACAGACTTAACATCTTTTTTCATAAAACTAGGCACAGCATCCATTTTGTCCTGCATGCCGCTGGCAGTATGAAATTCTGTGATGGTAAAGCCAGGGCAAACATTGGTTGCAGTAATGCCTCTGGAGTTATAGTTAATATTAATGGCATCGCCTAATCTATTAACAAAAGTCTTAACTGGTCCGTACATCATTCCCCAACCAGATGAGGGAGGTGCAAATGAAGCCAAAGATGACACCATCATAATCTTTCCACTACCTCTTGCTAGAAAATCTCTTACAAAAAATTTAGTTAGATGAACCACTGATGTGCCAAGCACAGTTAAAAATTTATCTTCATCATCCTCATTGGTATCGTGGAACTTTTTGTTAATGCTGTAACCAGCATTATTTACTAATATTTCAATATCTAAGTTACTGTTTTTACAAAAATCATGTATCTGTTTAGGAGCATCCGTATCTGATAAATCTGCAGAAATAAATTTTGCATCTACTCCATATTGTTGCATTAGAGTATTGGAAAGCTGAAGCAGCCTATCCTCTCTGCGAGCTGTTAAAACAATGTTGTAGCCTTTTGCAGCAAATTGATGAGCAAGCTCAAATCCAATGCCTGCTGATGCACCTGTGATTAGAGCATAAGTATTTTTTGTCATGTTAAGTCCTTTATTTTTAGTCTCATATCGAATGGGATGATGCCTGTTGCGGCATGAATTTTATTTATTTCAAGCATTGTTTGAAATTTGTCTTCCCTGAAAGGAACAATCTTTCGAATATTCATGTCAATATGTCCTTCAATTGTTTCATAAATAGCACAAAGATTCTCAGCCTCATCAAAAAGACCTCCCACAATATGAAATAATTTTTTGTTTAGGTTATGAAGCCTAAATCTTGGAAAAATACTCTGGCCAAGGAGAAATTCTTTTTGAAATCTATAATTATCTTCTAATGTAAAAGTTGAGAAGCCATCATTAAAATATTCGTCATTTAAACCAAATGCTGAGGTTGTCCATTCCCACCCTTGTTGAAAAACATCTTTTATGTGAAGAACATTCATGTGACCGTTAAAATCACACATGTCTTCTTGAACAATTACTGTTTTACCTATATGTGGAAATAATTTAATCATCTATATAATTAAAGGCAGCTATTGTAATACAATCTATGGTAAATTAATTTTTAATTAGTCCATACGAATATCAGTAATAAAGCAGTAATCGTTCATCCTCATCTTAGATCTTTAGATAGATTCTTTGAGGCTCATTCTAAAGAAAATGAGTTTAGAGAACTCTGCGCATCATCGGATGTTGAGATAATTTTTGAATGTAGTTTTCTATTAAGGCAGATTTCTGCTTCTCACTATATAAGCAAAGGCAAGCTTGAAGAAATCAAGACCCAAATTAACCTTGAAAAAAACCCTCTAGTAATCATTGATGCGGATCTATCACCAATCCAAGAAAGGAATATTGAAAAATTTCTTCAATGCAGAGTCTTGGATAGACAAGGCTTAATCTTGGATATTTTTGCTAGACGAGCTTCCAGTCATATCGGAAAGCTCCAAGTAGAATTAGCTCAACTTCAGTATCTCTCGACTCGCTTAGTAAGGGGTTGGAGCCACCTTGAGAGACAAAAAGGAGGAATTGGATTGCGTGGCCCTGGAGAAACTCAGCTTGAAACAGATAGAAGGTTAATAGGTAATAGAATTAAGCAACTCGGCAAAAAATTAGATAAGCAGCATAATCAAAAGGATCTTAATCGTTATAAAAGAAAAAAAGGTAATAAAAAAATTATCGCCTTAATGGGCTATACCAACGCTGGAAAAACAACTCTTTTTAATGCATTAACAAATGAAAAGCAATATTCAGCAAATCAGCTCTTTGCAACGCTAGACTCTAAGACCAGCAAAGCATCTCAAGATATTGGGTTAGGTGAAATATTAATCTCAGATACAGTTGGCTTTATCTCAAATATCCCAACAAATCTAATTGAGTCCTTCAAGGCTACCCTTGATGATCTCAGGAGTGCTGATTTATTACTGCATGTTATTGATGCCAGCGATCCCGAAAAAACAGAAAAAATCTCTCAGACTCAATCAATTATTAAGGAGCTCTCAATTGATATTCCGCAAATACTAGTATTCAACAAATCTGATCTATTGAAAAAAACAGGTTTTGAAGTAATGAATAATCAGAACATAGTCTACATATCATCAACAACACAATTTGGTTTTGAGAATTTAAAGCTAAAAATTCATAGTGCGCTATATGGCTCTATGTATAAAGGATGGATAAAAATTCCATACAAATACTCATTTATTAAATATAAACTTGAAGAATTAGGCTTTATTTCAGAAGAAAGGAATCTCAAAGATTACATTAAAATGCGTATAAGTATTCCTGAGGATCATTTGCTACCTTTAATCAATAAGGCATACATCCAGAGGGTTTAACGCTTAAAATGGCGGAGAGAGAGGGATTCGAACCCTCGATACGAAAAACTCGTATAACACCTTAGCAGGGTGCCGCTTTCGACCACTCAGCCACCTCTCCGTTAGGGTGAGAAATTATAACCTTTTAAGAAATTATTACCTATTAAATTCCAGCTTCATACCCATGGGAGCTGGGTCTATAACTCTTCCATCAGCGCAGACTAAGCAACCATTCAAGTAAGTCCTTGAAACAACGCCATGTAAAGTTTTATTTTCAAGCGGACTCCAGCCACAAAGATAATACAAGTCATCTTTATTAACAGTGATTGTTTGATTGGGGTTCACTTCTACAAGGTCCGCATAATAGCCTTCTCTTATATATCCTCTGTCCTTAATCTTAAATCTGTCAGCAATATTGTGGCTGGTCTTTTGCACAATTTCTTCTATTGAAAAATATCCCTGATGAGATAACTCCATTAGTAGATTCAAGGTATGCTGTACCAAAGGAAGACCGCTGGGAGCATTAAAATAAGAATTTTGTTTTTCTTCCCATGTATGCGGAGCATGATCTGTAGCAATAATGTCGATGGTGCCATCCTTGAGAGCCCTTAAAAGTGCTTGGCGATCTGTTTCGGATTTAATAGAAGGGTTACATTTAATTTGATGTCCTAACTCTTCATAATCTTTTTCGGAATAGAATAAATGGTGTACGCAAGCCTCTGCAGTAATATTTTTTTTATCAATTGGTAAGTTACTTAAGAGGGCTATTTCATCCTCAGTAGTAAGATGCAAAATATGAAGTTGGGAACCATGCCGTTTGGCTAAATCTACTGCAAATGAAGAGGATTTTAAACAAGCTTCTCGGGATCTGATGAGGGCATGCATAGCAGGAGGTACCTCTTCTCCATACTCCCTTTTATACTTTTCCTCTAATGCGCTAATCATGGGCGTATCTTCACAGTGAGTAACGATTGGGACAGCGGCATGAGCAAATATTTGCTCTAATACCTCCTCGTCATCAACAAGCATATCTCCCGTTGAAGATCCCATAAATATTTTTATCCCAGAGGCATCGTTTTTGCCCAATTTTTTTATTTCTTCAATATTCGTATTAGAGGCACCAAAATAGAAGGAATAGTTTGCATGAGATTTTGAAGCTCCCAAGGAAAATTTTTCTTCTAAATTTTCTAAATTTGTAGTGGGAGGATTTACATTGGGCATCTCAAAAAATGATGTAGTTCCTCCTGCTAAAGCAGCCAATGTTTCGGTATGGATACTACCTTTATGGGTTAACCCTGGCTCTCTAAAATGAACTTGGTCATCTATAACACCTGGAATAATTATATTGCCTTGAGAATCTATTTCCTGCTTGGCTTCACATGAAATAGAGGAAGCTATTTTTTCTATCCTGGAATCTTTGATAGCAATATCAACTTCTGATCTAGTTTGTTCATTAACTAGCAGGCAATTTTTGATAACAAGATCGGCAATCATTTTTCTAGCTCAAACTCAGAGTGCAAAACTTGAACTGCGTTATTCACATCATCAACATTAATTACAAGGGTGATCTTAATTTCAGAGGTGCTAATCATAGAGATATTTATGCTTGCTCTAGCCAAAGCCTGGAATGCTCTAGATGCTATCCCAGCATGAGTTCGCATCCCAACTCCCACAATAGATACCTTTCCAACGTTGTTATCAATTAAAAGATTGTCATAATCTAAATCTTGCAATTGATCGTTACAAATAGCCTCAACTGTCTTCCTATCAGTCGAAGAAACTGTAAATGTGAAATCGGTCTTACCATCGTTACTAATATTTTGAATGATCACATCAACTTCAATACCTTCAGCTGCAATGGGGCCGAGGATTGAGGATGCAATCCCTGGAGAATCTTTTACTCCTTGAAAAGTAAACTTACTTTGATCTTTTTGAAAAGCTATGCCTGAGACAACTGCTTTCTCCATGGTATCCATATCTGGCTCCTCTAAACTAATGAGCGTTCCGGCTCCCGAAGTAAAACTTGAAAGAACTCTGACCGGAACTTTATATTTATTAGCGAACTCTACGGCTCTTACTTGCATTACTTTAGCCCCTTGACCGGAAAGTTCCAACATTTCTTCCATAGTAATTCTGTCTAATTTTTTTGCCTCGGGTACAACATTAGGATCAGTGGTATAGATACCATCCACATCTGTATAAATATCGCATCTAAGAGATTTCATTGCTGCAGCTAGTGCAACTGCAGTAGTATCTGAACCTCCTCTACCCAAAGTAGTTACATCTCCATCATCAGTGATTCCTTGAAATCCAGTAATCACTGGAACAAAATTATTTTGAATAGCCTCTTCTATCCTTGTGAAATCAATATTAATAATCTTTGCTTTAGAAAATTGAGAAGTTGTCCTCATGGAAATTTGAGCAGCAGAGTAAGATTTTGACGGAACATCTATTTTATTAAGAGACATAGCAAGCAAGGCTGCACTCACCTTCTCTCCAGTAGATATCAAGGCATCGAATTCTCGTTTCGGAGGATTCTCATGTATTTCATTTGCTAGATTAATTAGACGATCTGTCTCTCCACTCATTGCAGATACCACGACAATGGGAAATGCTTCCTTTTTTGCTTCTCTGATAATTTTGGCAACAGCACTTATTCTTTCGATAGATCCAACAGAGGTACCTCCAAATTTAAGCACAATGGTTTTCATGAAAATTAAATAGTTTCTGCGATGATTTTCTGCAATGTCTCCTCAAACACTGCTTTAGAGTCTGTTGTAAGAGTCCCCTGAGCAAATTCCTCTTTTCCACCACCTTTTCCTTTGAATGGCTTGAGAATATTATCTAGAATTTCCTTAGCTTGGTAAGTCTTAGTGAGATCCTTAGAAACTCCCACAATGATTAGAAGATTCTCTGGCAAACCCCCTGCACAAACAGCTATAGTTTTAGGATTTGATTTTTTGCTGTCAACCAAACCTCTCATAGCAGAAGCATCTTTATCATGCGAGTAAGCAAAGTAAATTGATATATCCTTTTGATCGAAGCTTCTTTCCTCAAATGTAATGTTCGAAGATGCTGAAACTCCTTTTTTTAGGTTCTTATTTTCCTCTTGTAGCTTCTGAACTTTATTAGGAAGATCATCAAGAGAGGTGTTAAGAGAGTTTTGCATTTTACTCACATTCTCCCTGAGGGAGTGAATATGAGTTAAAGCCTTGCTTCCTGTGATTGCCTCTATTCTTCTGACCCCTGAGGATGCACTAGATTCAGATTGAATCATAAAAAGACCGATATCACCGGTGCGCTTAATATGAGTTCCCCCACAAAGCTCCATGGAAAAACCAGCTCCCAAAGTCAGCACTCTCACTTCATCATCATATTTCTCACCAAACATAGCCTCTGCGCCAGCAGCCTTAGCATCCTCCAACTTCATTAAGTTAGTATTTGCTTCTTCGTTTTTAAGAATAATTTGATTGACTAAATCTTCTATGGATTTAATTTCAGCTTTACTAAGCTGTTTAGGGTGAGAGAAATCAAACCTTAATTTTTCATCATTTACCAACGAGCCTTTTTGCTCAATGTGGCTGCCCAGCACTTGCTTTAAAGCAGCATGCAAAAGATGAGTTGCAGAGTGATTTCTTGCAGTATCATTTCTTAGCTCTTCATTTACTGTTAACTGCACAGCATCTCCCTGTTTAAGAGATCCCTTTGAAGAACTTACAGTATGTAGAAAGATATTGCCTTCTTTTTGGCAGTCAAGTATTTTGCCTGCAAATCCTTTTGCAGATATCTCTCCCCGATCACCAACTTGGCCACCGGATTCTCCATAAAAAGGAGTATCCTTACAAGCCACCAGTGCAATACCTTTTCCACTGGTTTTTTTCACTGGATGTCCGTCTTCCCAAATTCCCAAAACTGAAGATTGTGATTGAAGTTCAGAATAGCCTGTAAAAGTAGTCTCAGAGATATTACCTAACTCTAAATTAACTTTTGCAAAGGAGCTTCCCTGCTTTGAACCCTCTTGCTGTTTTGACATTAACTTATTAAAACCGGGGATATCTACCTCAATTTCTTTCTCTCTAGCTATGTCTTGGGTTAAGTCGATTGGAAAACCAAAAGTATCATGTAGTTTAAATGCAACTTCTCCAGAAATAACTTTTTCTCCAGAAGATAAATTTTCATCAAGAATCTTTAATCCCTTTCCTAAGGTCTCAAAAAATTTGAGCTCTTCAGTTTGAATAACTTCTTCAATCTTTTTTGCAGCTTTCTTGAGTTCTGGATATTGAGATCCCATGGTTTTAGCCAAGGGTTTAACCAATTGAAAAAAGAAAGGTTTGCGTGCGCCTAATTTATATCCATGCCTGATAGCTCTTCGCATTATTCTCCTGAGAACATAACCTCTTCCCTCGTTAGATGGCATAACTCCATCTAAAACTAAGAAGCTCACTGATCTAATATGATCTGCGATCACCTTGTGAGAATTAGAACCAGTATTTTTTAGCAAGGTCTCGCTTGCATTAATCAGATCTTGAAATAAATCAATAGAGTAATTAGATGCTACGCCTTGCATAACTGCAGCAATTCTCTCAAGACCCATACCGGTATCAACAGATGGCTTTGGCAGGGGGGTAAGTTTGCCGTCCTTGCTGCGATTAAATTGCATAAATACAAGATTCCAGATCTCAACATATCTATCACCCTCATCTCCTGGATGACCTGGCGGAGTCCCCTCAAAACCTTCTCCATGATCATAATAGATTTCTGAACATGGTCCGCAGGGACCTGTATCTCCCATAGACCAAAAATTATCTTCCTCATCAAGCCTTACAATCCTTTCAGGGTCAATGCCAATAACTTTCTTCCAGATTTCTTCAGCCTCAAGATCTTCTTTAAACACTGAAATCCAAAGCTTACTTTCTTCTAATTTCAGTTCTTCAGTTAAAAATTCCCAAGCATATTTAATAGCTTCTTCCTTAAAATAATCACCAAAGCTAAAGTTACCTAACATCTCAAAAAAGGTATGGTGCCTTAATGTATAACCTACGTTCTCAAGATCATTATGTTTTCCGCCTGCTCTAATACATCTTTGAGATGAAGTTGCTCGCACAAATGATGACTTTTCTGTACCCAAAAATATATCTTTAAATTGGACCATGCCTGCATTAGTAAAAAGCAAAGTCTCATCGTTGGACGGGATTAAGATACTTGAGGGACAGACAGTATGGCCCTTGCCTTCAAAGTAATCTAAAAATTTTTTTCTTATGTCTTTAGTTTTCACAGCATTCTTAATTTAAAAAATTTCTGCATTTGATCCCATGCATCATTAGCAACTGCCTCATTATAAATTGTTCCAAGATTAACATCATTAGCAAGTGGGTTTGTGAAAGCATGATAAGCATCTCCATAGGAGATAAAGTGCCAATCGCTAGCATGCCGATTCATTTCATCTTGAAAAGAACTTACAACTTCAGGAGGCACCATTGGATCTTTAAAACCGTGCAAAATTAAAAGACTAGATTTTATAGGCTCTGTTTTAGTGCTTGAGTCATTAAGCAAACCATGAAAACTTACGCCTGCAATAAAATCATATCCAGATCTGGCTAATTCAATGGTGGCAAGACCACCAAAACAAAAACCAATCATTCCAAGTTTTCCATTAAATGAATCCATAGATTTTGCAAAATCAGCAGTATCTTTGAGTGTATTTCTAAATAACACACGATCTGATACGAAAGGCTCAATCATGGCTTGATTTTCTTCAGTTGAAGAGCCTAATTTACCATCACCAAATAAATCTATGGCTAAAGCGTTATACCCTAACTTAGATAGAGCCCTTGCTTTTTCAATTTCAAAATCAGATTTCCCCTTCCATGTATGCCCTACTAAAATAGTTGGGGCAAGTTCAGAATTTTCTGCCTGGAAAAATGACCCTTGGCACTCATGAGGGCCTGCATTATAGCGAAGCAACTTCTCCTTGCTCATCTGTATCTTTTGTAGTTATTAATATAGTGATCAGCATTCAATCCTGGCATAAGCTGCTCATCTTCTGAAAGTGTTCTTGCAATCTTTCCTGGCATTCCGATCACCAAAGAGCCATCAGGTACCGTCATACCTTCTGTGATAAGTGCTTTCGCACCGACAATACAATTTTTACCAATAATTGCGCCATTCATAATTACTGAGCCAATACCAATTAGACTACCATCTCCAATTTGACAACCATGCAACATCGCCATATGACCTACAGTAACTCGTTTTCCAACAGTGCATTTAAATCCGGGATCGGTATGAATTATAGTTCCATCCTGAATATTCGACCCCTCTCCGATAACAATGGGTTCATTGTCTCCCCTCAGGGTTGCATTGAACCAAATGCTCGCTTCATGTTCTAGAATTACATTTCCAATTAGTGTTGCATTGGGTGCAACCCAATAATCATCCGTCTTAAATTCAGGTGTTTTTCCTTCTAAAGTTATCAAATTCATTAGCCTGCCTTTATCTCTATGCCTGCATCAAAACAATGGTTTAAAAAGTTTACTGTGATCATTGCAGTTAATCCCCAGATCTTTTGATTATCATAGCGCCATGTTGGAACAATCCACTTTGCTCCCTGCCTTTCTATGGTCTCTTCAAAAATATTATTTTTTTCTAGTAAGTAGTTTATAGGCACAGTAAAGATGTGCTCAATTTCAGGATTTTTAATAAATTTTTGAGGATTATCTATTGATGCAACAATGGGATTTACTTCAATCTTATGTTTTGAGATCAAATAATTCATTCGCCCTAAGAAATTTACATCATTAGGATTAAGATTAATTTCCTCTTGGGCCTCTCTTATCGCAGTATGGTGCAAGGAGGTATCTCCTTCCTCTGCTTTGCCACCAGGGAAACTGACCTCACCGGAATGAGTGGATAAATTTGAAGAACGAACTGTATAAATTAAAGCTGGCTGATCAACATAAGCTTCATAATTACAAATACCCAGTAAAACAGCTGCCTTAGGTTGCTGACTGGGTTTATCAATATTGATCGATTCTAGTTTATACTTAACGCTCTCAATCATTGTGTTAGTTTAACTTTATAAGAAAATTTAATCTTCTTGTATTTATTTTTTAAGGCTAAAAATTGAAGTACTGTTCTAAATGTGGAAGCGGAAATCTTGAATTTAAGATTCCTGCTGACGATTCTTTGAAGCGTTTTTGTTGCCCAGAGTGTGACAGCATTTTTTATACTAATCCCAACCTAATTGTTGGAGCCTTATGTATGTGGGAAGATAAAATCTTGCTAGCAAAAAGAAATATTCAGCCAAGGCATGGGCTATGGACTTTGCCAGCTGGATTTATGGAAAATGCAGAAACCATGAGAGAAGGAGCTGCTCGAGAAGTATACGAAGAGACCTTAGCAAGCATTGAGTTACTTCAACCCTATACTGCATTTAGTTTGACGCATATAAGTCAGGTGCATTTTTTCTACTTGGCAAACTTAAAAAGCCTTGAGTTTGGTCCTACACCCGAAAGCCAAGAGGTAGAATTATTTGAAGAAAAAGATATACCTTGGAAAGAGATAGCATTTCCAACAGTTACCAAGACTTTAGAATATTTCTACCAAGACAGAAAATCAGGAAATTTTGATTTCAGAGAAGAAGATATCAAGCTTTTCTAGTTTTCTAACTTAACGATATCAATCGCTGGCTCTTCATAAGGATGAGATGCCTTTAGAACGTTTATCGCATCATAAAGCAAAGCATCCTCACAAAGCATCTCGACTCTGTACTCTTCAACTGAATTAATAGTTTCTTGAATGCCTCTTTCAGGATGGCTGCCTTGAAGTGGCTTAAATTGGCCTATTCCAAGAGTTTGCCACGCACAATGAGAGTAATTTCCTTGAGAACCAGCTCCTATTTCAAATAAGGCATTTTTGGTGATTTCTAAGCTATCCTCTGGGACAAAATAAATGATTTTATGCATAGAATTAGTTCCTCTTCCCGGTCAACACTAGCGTGCCTGCCCAATTTTGAGCTTGATTAGAGCGCCAAGACTTTATCTCACTCAATCCAGATGATATAAAAAGATCCAGCCACTCTGACTCTTTTAACATCAACATTGGTGTTTGCAGTTTCTCTTCCCAAGAGTGAGAATCTTTGTTTTCATAGTAGTGATCAATACCGATTATTAATCTGCCGCCATCGGTTAGCCATTCACTCACAATCTTTTTAAGAATGTATTTTGGATCCTCCAAATAATATAAAACCTCCATTGAATGAATAAGATCAAACCTATATTTTGGAGTATATGTATTTATGTCAGCATGAATATATTCAACATCACCTCCTCTAGATTTTGCATTGATAATCATTTGTGCAGCACCATCAATTCCCACTGCTCTTGAGCAAAGAGGGTTATCCTTGACCATTCGTGGAACCCAACCGTTTCCACATCCAAAATCTAAAAAGCTAAAATTTGTACCAATACTTTCTCTTTCATCTAAAGCAAAGGTAAGCATCTCCTTTACCGAGTTAGCATGACCTTGCTCCATGCCAACATCTTTACCTGTTTCAGCCCACTTCCCAAAAACATCAATCGCCTTTTTCATTTTTCTAACTTGAAGTGAACTTGTAAGCGTTTCTGAACATTTGATGCCAAGGACTGAAACCAATTTCTTTATCTTTAGTCCATGAAAACTGCTGATTTAAAAAAGTTCGTTCGGGATGAGGCATCATGGCTGTAATTCTGCCATCACCAGCAGTAATAGCAGTCGCCCCCATAAAAGATCCATTTGGATTAATGGGATAGATATTGGTTGGCTGCTTCTCTCTATCGGTAAAATGCATAGCAATTTGATTGTTTGTTAATAGAGATTGATAGGCTTTATTATTGAGATCAAGTCTTCCTTCACCATGGGCAACCACTATAGGTAATGACCAGCCAGCCATATCCTCAAAAAAGATAGAGTTTGAATTTGCAATAGTGACTTGGGTAGTTCTGGATTCAAACTGCTTGGAAAGATTTCTTTGGAATGGTCCCCAGTTGTCTCCCTGAGGAATAATTTCCTTTAAAGCAGACAGTGCTTGGCAGCCATTACAAACTCCCAATGTAAAAGCAGTATCTCTATTAAAAAACTCAGCAAATTGATCTTTTAGTGAAGAATTAAAAAGAATGTTAGATGCCCAGCCACCTCCTGCCCCCAAAACATCCCCATAAGAAAATCCACCGCATAAGACCAACCCATCAAAATCTCCTAGTTTTCTATGTCCTGTAATTAGATCAGTCATATGCACATCATGAGATTCAAATCCTGCCGTTGAAAATGCAGCGGCCATCTCAATATGACCATTGATGCCTTGTTCCCTAAGTATGGCAACTTTTGGTGAATGGGTATTGATCATAGGCGCATTTTCAAAGGTATGTTCAAAATGCAGAGGATGAGGCTGCTTAATTAAGCTTACAAACTCATCTTCTGCAAAACTAGATCCATTTCTTATAGCCTTAATATTTTTTGAGGTACTATTCCAAAGAAGTTCTAAATTTTGAATAGATTCCTTGAAACGGACCTCGTTTTCTGAAAATAAAACAATATCTTGAGTAGTATTAAATTCAGCATAAACCTCTGCATACAGACCCTGAGATTGGGCTTTTCTTATAACTTCTTCAGCTTCGCCTTCCTTTGTCTGCACCAGCAAACCAATTTCTTCATTAAATAAATGTTTGAATGCTTTTTGTTTGTTGTTATCAACTTTAATATTCAACCCAACTTTGTTAACGAAGGACATCTCTAGAGCACTGACAAGGCTGCCTCCATCTGAAATATCATGCAGGGCTAAAATATTATTTTCGGCAATCTCACTTTGTACAAAATCAAATAGCTCTTTTAGCGCATTAATATTTTCTATATCTGGAGTAGCTTGAGGTGCTGATTGCCCTGTTACTTCGCAAAAAATGCTGCCGCCCATTCTTTGCTTAGGACTCAATGAAAGTATCAGCAATTGCTTGTCTCCCTCAGAAGAAAACTCCTGAGTGATTGCTAGCTTTATATCATCACATGGAGCGATGCCTGTTAACACTCCGGTTACAGGACTTTTAACCTCAAAAAATTTTTTGTCTTCTTGCCATTTTGTTT
>VMBT01000069.1_pt1 | contig 65523 bp, 58 predicted proteins | sample 4404301 | NCBI WGS metagenome assembly VMBT01 (sample SAMN12238535, study PRJNA552566) | marine metagenome | isolation source: Coastal seawater | place: USA: coastal Georgia, Sapelo Island | collected 2008-08/2009-08 | reverse complement strand
AAGTTTTAACGATTTGTTTTGCTAATGTCTTACCCATATTTAAACGTGTTTGATAAACGGAAACACCATCAATGAGTGAGTCAGGTCTTGCAAGGTAAACATATTCAAAAATACAGGGGGTTCTTTTTTTAGATTTTACACATTGTTTGGAATAAAAATTACCATCCAAATCAATGAAGATAGCCTCGCCTGGCTCTACATCTCTGAGGAGTTTAAATCCTAGCACATCCAAAGCAACGCTCTCAGAGGCAATAACATATTCAGGGCCAGTTTCAGTTTCTTTGCAACCTATTACAAGGGGTCTGATCCCATGAGGATCACGAAATGCAAGTAAGCCAAAGTTTGCAATCATTGAGACCACAGCATAAGCACCACTGCATCGATTAAATACGCTGGTTGCTGCATCAAAGATGATGTCAGAGGTAAGAACATTATTTTTTGTGGATTTTTCAATGGCATGGGCAAATACATTAAGCAGAACTTCAGAGTCAGAGTTAGTATTGATATGCCTTAAGTCTTGCTTGAACATATCTTCCTTGAGCTTATCCGCGTTAGTAAGGTTACCGTTATGGCCCAAAACGATACCGAAGGGTGAATTTACGTAAAAGGGTTGTGCCTCAGCAGCTGATGAAGAACCTGCGGTTGGGTATCTAACGTGAGCAATGCCAGCATTTCCAACCAAGTGACGCATATGTCTTGTATGAAAAACATCTTTTACAAGACCATTATTTTTATGCATGTAGAAGCGGTTTCCGTCGCTTGTGACAATTCCTGCAGCATCTTGACCACGATGTTGAAGAACTAAAAGCCCATCATATAACATCTGATTTACAGGCTCATTTGCAACGATACCTAATATTCCGCACATAATTGTTCTCGTTTAAATCAGAATATTGTCATATTCTACCTCTGATAACCATTCAGAGGGCAAATAAGGTAAAGATTTTTCGACTGATTTTTTGATTAAAGGCGCTGTTAAAGATTGATTAATCGTATTTTGGTCAACCAAATTCATCTTCTCCGCAACAATGATCAACAAAAAAGCAATCAAAACACCTCGAATAAAGCCAAATAAACTTCCTATTAAAATATTGGAAAAACTCAATCCTACTGTTTTAATAAATTTATTGAGAAGTTTAATAATAATCGATGCAACAACTAGTATGACTACAAAAATAATCAGGTAGGCAATAAAATGTTTAAGTGCACCATCCTCAAAGAAAGGAATTATTTTTGCTAATTGGTCACTGAAAAGGCTCGAGCAATAAAAGGCAAGTACCCAACCTACAACTGCAAGTAACTCTCTTATAAAACCCCTAAAGATCCCAAATAAAGCAGAAATAACTACTATAAAGATGATTGGATAGTCGATTACTGTCATTGAGAGGCTTTAATTTTTATCATTCCAGGTAAGTTTGCTTTTTTAATTTTTAAAAGCGCATACTCAGCATCAGATTCTGATTCAAAAGATTCGGTAATCAGTTTTACACTTTGTCTGCCCTCAAGCTCAATATATTCAAGTTTGGGGTCATAGCCTAGGGCTTGCAATGTCTGGGCGTGTTTTGATGCATTTGTTTTATCAGAAAATATTCCAACCTGAATCATAAATTTCTTATCATCAACTTCTGAGGAACTTGCAACCTTTGCTAATGGTTTTGGGTCATCCAAATCAACTTTTGTTTTTAAATCACTATCTGTAAATGAAACTTTAATATCTTGGTTAGGATTATCTAACTGTGAACGATCTTGAAGAAAGAAAAAAGACAGGGTAATTAGGATTACCAGAATGAATAAAGCACCAATCAGCCTTCTCTTTGCCCGTCTAATGAGAATACTTTCTTGTAATGAATCATTATTTGCTGCCATTTAATTTAACACTCCAGATTGCGCCACGGTATAAAATGAACCAAAGACAATTATACTATCTTCAGCATGGCTGTGCTTGATTGCAGAGTGATAAGCATCATAAATTGAATCAAATTTTTTTATCGCAACATTGCTATGAATTAACTTTATTTCAGACTCAATTTCCATAATGGGCATTTTACGATCGTTCGGAATCTCTGCGATCAACCACTCATCAATAAAATTAAAATTCATAATTATTTTTTTTATATCTTTATCTTTTAGGCATGAAAAGACAGTTTTAGATTTACCAACAGACATATGATCTTTACAAAATAAAGATAAATTTACAGCAGACTCCTCGTTATGAGCTACATCAACAATCACACATGGATTTTTTTGAATGATTTGTAATCTTGCAACTAATTTTGATGATTTAATACCTGTATTAACTGCATCCATGAGATTTGGAAACTTACCTAACAAAAGCTCACAACACCTAATGACAGCCGCAATATTTTGTTTTTCTGACTTAAATTTATAATCACTTAAATCCACACTAAAAAAATCATGGTCATTACTTTTATAAATTGTCTTTCCATCTGTATCATAGATTTGATAATCTTTATTGACTATATTTAACGTTGCATTAATCTTTGTGGCGTAAGCTATTACTGAATGAGGAACATCTTCAAAATTAATTATGGTGGTTATATTTGGCCTCATGATGCCAGCTTTTTCATATCCAATCGACTCAAGCGTGTCTCCCAAATAATCTTGATGATCAAAACTAATTGAATTGATGATGGATATTGTAGGATCAAATACATTGACTGCATCTAATCTTCCCCCAAGACCTACTTCTAGTATTGCAATATCAACTTTATGCTTTTTAAAAATATCTGCTGCAGCTAAGGTTGTAAATTCAAAATATGTAAGCTCAGTCTCTTCTCTTGCTTTCTCAATGAATTGTAAAGATTCAACAATCTCATTATCTTCAACTTCATGTTGATTGATTCTAATTCTCTCATTAAAACGATGAATATGAGGTGAGGTATAGCAACCCACCTTATAATTTGCATGCAAAAAAATAGACTCAAGGTGAGAGCAAACAGAACCTTTCCCATTTGTTCCACCCACAATAATTACTGGAACTTCGAAATCTAATGCAGCCTGTTTTTTTACACGTGATACTCGATCCAATCCTAAATTGATTTTTTTTGGATGAATGCTTTCTAGGTAGACTAACCAGTCGTTAAGGTTATTAGTTGGTAGCTTATGACTTTCCACTATTTAGGATTTAAATGGCTTATCAATTCGGCTAAATTTTTCTTTAAAAATCTTCGATCGATAATCATATCAATTGCCCCATGCTCTAATAGAAATTCTGATCGCTGAAATCCTTCAGGAAGTTTTTCTCTCACTGTTTGTTCAATCACTCGTGGACCAGCAAAACCAATCAGTGCTTTTGGTTCAGCAATAATGATATCACCTAGCATGGCAAGGCTAGCAGAGACACCGCCCATGGTAGGGTCAGCCAAAATAGAAATGAAAGGTAATTTTTTTTCTGAAAGCTTGGTAAGCGCTGCGGAAGTTTTAGCCATTTGCATGAGAGATATTAAGCCCTCTTGCATTCGCGCACCCCCGCTTGCAGACACGCAAATAAATGTGGCTTTGTTTTTAATGGCTTGATTAAGACCGATAACAAATTTTTCACCAACCACTGATCCCATCGAGCCGCCAAGAAAACTAAATTCAAATGCAGCAATGACCACAGGATGTGATTCAATAAAACCTTCAAATACCACCAAGGCATCATTTTCTTTGGTTTCATTCTTTGCGCTCGTGAGACGATCTTTGTAACTCTTAGTATCCTTAAATTTTAAAGGGTCAGTTGGCTTAATGCTCTGGCCTAATTCATTCCGTCCAGGACGATCGAGAATTAAATCAATGCGATCACGAGCATTAAGACGATTATGGTGACCGCAATTGGGACATACATCAAAATTTTTTTCTAGATCATCATTATATAAAACTGTCTGGCAAGCTGCACACTTGTGCCAAAGCCCCTCTGGGATACTTTTTTTTAAACTGCCAACAATTTTTTTTATTTTTGGTGGCACAACATTTTTAAGCCAGCTCATTCAATACTCCAAGGTCAAGATATCGCTTCTTTTATTTCAGTCATTAGCTTATTAATATTTTGCAATAAATCTTCTTTTGATGATGTTTCAACTTCTTGAACAATTCTACTTCCAACCACCACAGCATCTGCGACCATGGCAACATCTTTGGCAGTTTTTGCATCCCTTACACCAAAGCCAACACCAATAGGTAAAGATGTAAATTGCTTAATATTCTTAACTCGCTCAGAAACCTGATTAATATCAATATTTGAGGAGCCTGTAACACCTTTTAATGAAACGTAATAAATAAATCCTGATGCCTGATCAATAATAAGTTTTATACGATCATCCTCAGTTGTCGGGGAAAGTAAAAAAATACTGTCAATATTTTTATTTTTAAGTTTTTTTACAAATTCTGATGATTCCTCAGGAGGATAATCAACTGTGATCACGCCATCAACCTCAGCATCATCAATTAATTCAATAAAGTTATCAATGCCAATAGCCTCCATTGGATTTGCATAACCCATCAAGATGATAGGCGTGTGCTTATTTGATGATCTAAAATGCTTTGCAATTTCAATGGTTTTTTTTATACCTACGGAGTTAGCCAATGCCCTTTCAGAAGCTCTTTGAATGACGGGACCGTCAGCCATAGGATCTGAGAATGGAATACCTAGCTCAATCATGTCAGCACCTGACTCAACTAAGGTATGCAGGATGTCAACCGTCATATCAGGATGAGGGTCACCTGCAGTAATAAAGGGGATTAGTGCCTTCTTGTTATGATGAGCGAGATTATTAAATACGTCTTGAATTTTTGACATGTTTAAAGGGTGATACCTGCTATGTTAGCAACCGTATTGATATCCTTATCACCTCGGCCGGAAAGATTAACCAATATTATTTGATCAGGTGACATCTCTTTTGCAAGTTTTTCAGCATATGCAAGCGCATGACTTGATTCGAGAGCAGGAATGATACCCTCAGTTCGACATAAGTTATGAAATGCTTCTAGTGCCTCATCATCCTTAACAGCAACATATTCAGCACGGCCCGAATCTTTGAGCCATGAATGCTCTGGTCCAACACCTGGATAATCTAGCCCTGCTGATACCGAATGTGTCTCAATAATTTGACCTTCGTCATTTTGCATGAGGTAAGTTCGATTGCCATGAAGGACACCGATAGCACTGTTAGATGTTAAGGGAGCTGCATGCTGACCTGTCTCGATACCATGACCCGCAGCCTCAACACCTATGAGACGAACTTCTTTTTGATCAATGTAAGGGTAAAAAATACCCATAGCATTTGACCCTCCTCCTACGCATGCAACAATCGCATCGGGTTGTCGTTGGCACATATCAAGCATTTGATCCTTACATTCTTTCCCAACCACAGAATTAAAGTCTCTAACCATCATTGGATAAGGGTGAGGGCCTGCAACGGTACCAATGATATAAAAGGTATCGGATACATTTGTCACCCAGTCTCTTAGGGCTTCATTTAAGGCATCCTTCAAAGTCTTCGATCCACTTTCAACGGGAACAACCTTAGCGCCCAAAAGTTTCATACGGTAAACGTTAGGTGATTGTCGTTTTACATCCTCTGAACCCATATAAACAACACATTCAAGACCTAATCTAGCCGCAATAGTAGCTGTAGCAACGCCATGCTGGCCCGCTCCAGTTTCAGCAATGACTCTAGGCTTGCCCATTTTTTTTGCAAGTAATGCTTGTCCTACCGTATTATTTACCTTATGCGCACCCGTATGATTTAAATCCTCACGTTTAAAATAAATCTTTGCGCCACCAATTTTTTTGGTCAGTCTCTCAGCAAAATATATAGGGCTTGGGCGTCCAACAAAATGTTTGAGGTCATGATGAAATTCTGCCAAGAATTCAGGATCATCCTTATATTTAGCATACATGTCTCGAAGCTCATCCAAAGCCTCAATCAATGTTTCAGCTACAAATGTTCCACCAAATTGACCAAAATGGCCAAATTGATCAGGAAGATCATAAGGTTGCATTTTTAACTCCATCCATAAATTGTTTCATCTTATTTAAATCTTTCTTACCTTTTGCAGATTCAACCCCGCTACTTACGTCAACTGCATAAGGTTGTCGTTTTTCCAGCAGTGATTTTATATTGTCAGGATTAAGTCCGCCAGCAATAACTAAAGGTACATTCGTATCAGTTGGAATTAATTCCCAATTAAACTGATGTCCCGTACCTCCTCTTGCATTACCTGAATATGAATCGAGCAACAAAGCAGAAGCAGATTCAAAATAACTCATATATTCTAACAAATTTATATCCTCTGTAACCCTAATTGCCTTGATGAAAGGAAGATTAAATTGCTTACAAAAGGAATCATCTTCGTCACCATGGAATTGAATAAGGTCTATTCCCGAAGAGTTAAGGGCATCTTCAATCATTTCTTTTTTTTCGTTTACAAATAAACCTACCGACTTAACAAAGGGAGGGAGCTTTTTGATAATATCACCAGCCTCTTTTGGGCTAATATATCTTGGGCTATCTTCACAAAAAACAAATCCCAATGCATCGGCCCCAAGACTTTGAGCATTTAGGGCATCCTCTAAATTTGTAATCCCGCAAATCTTTACTTTGATCATGATTTAAATATATTTAATGAATTAGGTTCTTGGGGTAAATCCCAATGATTATCATACTTGATATTACTCAGATATAAACCATTCGGCATGAATGTAGGGGGTGCTTTTGAACGATCTTTCTCTAAAAAAAGTTCATCTATAAAATCAACATCTTTTTCACCTCGCCCAATTAAAATGATCACAGCCATCATATTCCTTATCTGGTGATGTAAAAAACCATCCGCTTTAATAGTGAACAAGAAAAATTCAGAGAAGAACTGACAATCAAAACTTTTAATAGTTTTAATAGGCGAAGGTGCCTGACACTCGGAAGATCTAAATGAACTAAAATCGTGTTGACCTTCAAATTTTAATAAAGCTTTTTTAATGGCTTGATGGTCTAAATCATAATAGGTCCAGCCTGTTAATGGATTAATTAATGCAGAATTCATAGATCTTTGCATTAGAAGGTATTGGTATTCCCTCTCTATCACCGAATGCCTAGCATGAAACTCAGTACTTACCTCTTGAGCCCATTTAATTCGAATAGAATTAGGTAGGTTTGCATTCAAGCCTTTTATCCATGCACTTATAGGGCGATCAACATTCGTATCAAAATGAAAAATTTGGCCCAACGCATGCACACCTGCATCCGTTCGTCCAGAGGCAAAAATTTCAATATTCTTTTGAGCAATTTCTTCAATGGCTTTTTCAATTGTAGATTGAATTGTTGGAACATTAGGTTGTTTTTGCCAACCAAAATAGTCTGTTCCAGCATATTCAACTTCAGCAGCAATTCTTTTCATAAAACAAAATTAATTATAAAAACTGTCGATACTAATGAGGCTAACCAAAAAAAATCATTCCAGCCAAATACAACTCTATTGACAAAGGTTTTTTTGAGCAAAAGATGATTTTGATCTAATATTTTTTTTAAATCTGATGAAAAATTTTTAAACGAAAATGTATGGTCTTTTAATTTTTCAAAATACTCAAAGGTCAAATAAAGTCTCAAGCTTAATTTATTATGATCAATACCAAAAACTTTAAAACAAAAAGCGGCTTTTGATAAAAATATCAATAAAGTTTCCCTCGGAGTTACTTTGAGTAAACACATAATAATTAAAAAGGTATTGATGAGTCTAATTGAATAAAAAATTGCTTGCTCAATTCCTTCATAGCTCACTGAAAAAATACTATAAAAAAATAAAACTTCGCCCGGTACAGAAAATGAAAAAATTACAAAGATAGCTAAGATAAAAAATTTTATCTTTTTAAATAATTGCAAAACTTGGCAGTTAATCAAAAAAGAAGTTATCAAGCCTAGAAAAAATAAAATTAACTGAAAGATTAGATTAAATTGGGATAATACTAAAAGCAACAAGAGTGCGATAAAAAGCTTGAAGCCCGGGTATGTCAAAAAGCTTATCAAAGTAATAAATTAATTTATATTTCTGTTTTTCTTATAAATATAAGCATCAACGCTGGTCATGGTAGACAAATCAACATCGCTATTGCTTGATGTTTCAATGCTCTCTGAAACTTCTTGGTTGATATTTTCATTTAATTGGGTTTCATTACCATTTGATGTGGAATTTATGAATGCATCGTTTTGATCTGTGAAGTCATCGCTTAGATTTTGAGCATCGCTGGTTGAGCTAAAGGATTGAGATGCAAAACTAGGATTCGGGGATTTTCTAAAATTAGCTCGCTTCTTAGATAAATAAACTAAAACACCACCTAAAAGGGCAAATATTGTAAGCAAAACATAGATTAACTTATTATTACCTGGCTCTTCGATAGGATCATCAATGATCACCTCTTCAATGATAGGTTTTTCATCATCAATAATCGAGGAGGTAAAATCCTCCTCCTCAATCTCGACGATTTCATTATTTACTTTATCTTCAATGATATTTTCATTGGGCTGAGGCGCTTCAACTTCTTTTACAGTATCAGCTTTAGCTTTTTCAGCAGCGTTATTTTTTAATTCAGGCTCTTTTTTTAATTTATCAACGTCATTTTTTTTGGATTCAGCTTTAGGTTTTTTCTTTTCTGCAATTTTTGTTGTCTTTTGATTTAGATTTTTCCATTCTAAATTTTGTTCTTTTAAAATCTCTCTTGCTTGAAGGTGCGATAACTTATCAAAGTATGGCCTGGTCGGTAAGGTAAGTTTTTGACCGACCTCGAGACCATTAATATTATTTTTAGCAAAGGCTTTTGGATTTATTTGAAATATTGCAACAACCATTTGATGTGTGGTGACACCTGAGATGCTATTTTCTCTGGCTATTTGAAAAAGTGTTTTACCTCTCTTAGAGGTGACTGATTTTGTTTTAGGTTCATCAATAACTTCTTTTTTTACTGGCTCCACCCTGACTGATTCTTTTTCAGGTTCAGCCTCTGCAACTTTAATTTCCTTTTTTTGAACTTTGGGCTCTGGAGCTTTGGTTGAATCCGCCGGATCAAGCAATACTGTAAATTCTCTTAATGTCCTGCCCTTTTCAGATGTAACCTCAAGAAGGATATCTAAATAAGAATCTTCTACAGGATTTTTCGATGAAAGCTTTACAAAGAATTGTTTATTTGACTGGTTTAATTTAAGTTGAATATCGTCATGAATGGGAAGTCGTTGCAATCCAGCACTCTCATAATCAGCTTTAGAGGCTATGGCAGGTTTTAGACTGCTGACCTTGTCTTCTTTGGCCAAGAAAAGCTCAACCTCCATGCTCAAGGGGCTATTTTGTTTTGATAATAGATTGTAATTACCAATTTGTATTGCATTAGCATTCGATAGAAAAGCTAAGACAAATATAAAAGCTAAAAATCTTTGCATAAAATTCAATTTTATCTTCCCTTGTGAATTAGAATTTTAAGTATCCTTCTTATGGGCTCAGCCGCTCCCCATAACAGCTGATCTCCGACCGTAAAGGCAGAGAAAATATTTTTATCAAAATTCAATTGCCTAATTCTTCCAATAGCTATGTTCAATGTTCCTGAGACTGATGATGGGGTCAAATCATGAATACTGTTTTCTCGAGTATTAGGTATTAATTTCACCCATTCATTGCCATTAGCAATCAGTTTTTCAACTTGTTTTACATCATAATCTTTTTTAAGTTTGATGGTAAGGGCTTGGCTATGTGATCTCATGGAGCCCACCCTGACACATAGTCCATCCACTTTTATGGAATCGTGACCATTTTGTAAAATTTTATTTGATTCAGCCTGGCCCTTCCATTCCTCTTTGCTTTGACCATTATTTAAATCTTGATCAATCCATGGAATTAAGTTACCAGCTAACGGCACTACAAAATTATCTTTGGGAAAACTATTTGAATGCATTGATTCAAGCACTTTTTGATCAATCGCCAAAATATTTGAACGAGGGTCATCCAACATCTCTCTTGCAGAATTATAAAGGCTGCCCATTTGCTCTAATAACTCCCTCATGTTTTGTGCGCCTGCACCACTTGCAGCTTGATATGTCATGGATGAAACCCAATCGACTGCATTTTCTTTGATGAGACCATGAATGGCTAAAAGCATTAATGAGACTGTACAATTACCACCCACCCAAGTTTTTATGCCGCGCTGATAGGCGTCATCAATAGCATCCTGGTTTATTGGGTCCAAAACAATAAGAGCATCATCATCCATTCGAAGGGACGATGCAGCATCTACCCAATGGCCCTGCCATCCAATCTTTTTCAACTCAGGATAAACTTTCTTGGTGTAATCTCCACCTTGACAGGTAACAATGATATCCATTCTTGAGAGCTCATTTATGTCAAATGCATCCAGAAGCAAATCATTATCTTTTAAGTAAGAGGGGGTTTTTTGACCTACTTGTGAGGTAGTAAAAAAAGAACTTTCAAGGGAGTCAAAATCGTTCTCTGACTGCATTCTCTCAACAAGAACAGAGCCAACCATACCTCTCCAGCCAACAAAGCCAACTTTTTGCATTTATATATCTAACCTTTCAATTATTGCATCGCCCATCGCATTACAACCAATCATTTTGGTTCCCTCAGAAAAAATATCTTTAGTTCTTAAGCCATCTTTTAAGACTTGCCTTACTGCATTTTCAATTGCTTGAGACTTTTTCTCGTCAGCAAAAGTATATTTAAACATCATAGCTAGAGACAAAATCGTGGCAATTGGATTTGCCACATCCTGCCCTGCAATATCAGGTGCTGATCCATGGCTAGGTTCATACATGCCCTTGTTATTTTGATCTAAGGATGCAGAGGGTAACATACCAATTGAACCAGTTAACATTGATGCTTGATCAGAGAGAATATCTCCAAAAATATTTCCAGTAACAATGACATCAAATTGTTTAGGGTCCCTTACTAACTGCATCGCAGCATTATCCACATACATATGCGTTAATGTCACATCAGGATATTTTTCTGATTTATGGGTAACAATTTCGCGCCACAATTCAGTTGTTTCCAACACATTAGCTTTGTCAACCGAACATAGTTTTTTTGATCTTTTTTGAGCTGCCTGAAATGCTATTTCAGCAATCCTATCAATTTCAGATTCACTGTAACGCATGGTATTGATTCCCTCACGCTCTCCATTTTCTTTTGTTTGAATACCTCTTGGCTCACCAAAATAAATATCACCCGTAAGTTCACGCACAATCATAATATCAAGATTAGAGACAACTTCAGCTTTAAGGCTTGAGGCATGAACTAATTCAGGAAACATGACAGCAGGTCTTAGATTAGCAAAAAGATTCAATCCTTGTCTTATTCGAAGCAAACCCCTCTCAGGACGTAATTCTCTTGGAAGTTTGTCATATTTCCAATCTCCCACTGAACCTAGTAATACTGCATCTGAAGCTAATGCCAAATTAAGGGTTGTCTCTGGCAAAGGATCCTTGGACTCTTCGTAACCTGCTCCTCCAATCGCACCATATTCAATACTTTGCGACAATCCTAACTTATCAATGACCTTGACTGCCTGATTAATGATTTCAGGTCCAATACCATCTCCTGGTAATACTGCAATTTTCATAGTTTTATTTACCTAACCACGGAAAGTTTTTTCTATAATCTGATTCAAACTGCTTAATTTTATTTTCATGTCTCAACGTTAATCCAATATCATCTAAGCCCTCAAGCAAGCAATATTTTTTAAAAGTATCTACTTCAAAAGCATACTCATTGTTTTCGTCAAAGATTTTCTGATTTTCAAGATCAATATTTAACTTAAAGCCATTACCCTGATTAGCTCTTTGAAACAATGCATCTACTATTTTTGAATCCAGTGTGATCGGTAAAATACCATTTTTAAAGCAATTTCCATAAAAAATATCTGCAAAGCTAGGAGCAATAATCACTTTAATACCATAATCTATGATAGCCCATGGTGCATGCTCACGACTTGAACCGCAACCAAAATTCTCTTTAGCAAGTAGCACGCTGCCACCTTGATATTCTTTTTTATTTAAAACAAATTCTGGGTTTATTTTACGGCTTGAAATGTCTTGATCTGGTTCTCCATGATCAAGGTAACGCCACTCATCAAAGAGGTTTTTCCCAAAGCCTGTCTTTTTGATCGACTTTAAAAACTGCTTAGGAATAATGGCATCGGTGTCCACGTTCGCTCTATCTAGTGGAATCACAATCCCAGAATGCGTATTAAATTTTTCCATAAATTCTATTTACTAATATCCACAAACTTTCCATGAATGGCTGCCGCAGCTGCCATTTTTGGACTAACTAAATGGGTGCGGCCTCCTTGACCCTGACGACCTTCAAAATTTCTATTAGAGGTTGAAGCACAATGCTCTCCAGCCTCTAGTCTATCGGCATTCATTGCAAGGCACATTGAGCAACCAGGTTCGCGCCATTCAAAACCAGCCTCAATAAATATTTTATCAAGACCCTCTTTTTCTGCCTGAGCTTTAACTAACCCTGAGCCTGGGACCACCATGGCTTGCTTTACAGATTTTGATACTTTATGCGATCTCACAACTTCTGCAGCATTTCTAAGGTCTTCAATTCTTGAATTAGTACAAGATCCGATAAAGACTCGATCGATAGGGATATCTTTAATGGGTTGGTTGGCTCTTAAATCCATGTACTTTAAAGCTTGTTCGTAACTATTTTTCAAATTGCCCGAGAAATTAGAGGGGTCAGGAATGGACTCATTAATACCTCTTACCATCTCCGGCGATGTTCCCCAAGTAACCTGAGGTTCAATCTTGCTCGCATCGATCTCTACGACCTTATCAAACTGAGCTTCTTGGTCACTTTTTAAGTTCCTCCAATCAACAACTGCCTTATCCCATAGGTCTCCCATAGGGGCAAAGGGTCGATCTTTAAGGTATTCAATCGTTTTCTCATCGACCGCAACGAGTCCTGCCCTAGCACCTGCTTCAATGGCCATATTGCATAAGGTCATGCGTCCTTCCATGGATAAAGCCTCAATAGCAGATCCAGTAAATTCAATGGCAAAACCTGTTCCTCCAGCCGTACCTATTTGTCCAATAATGTAGAGCGCTATATCTTTAGCCGAAATAAACGAGTCAACCTCACCAGTAACATTAATTTTCAAAGTTTTAAATTTTTTTACAATTAAACATTGTGTAGCAAGAACATGTTCAACCTCTGACGTACCGATACCCATCGCGAGTGCGCCAAAAGCGCCATGCGTACTTGTATGTGAATCACCACACACGATGGTCATGCCAGGAAGCGTGAGTCCCTGCTCGGGACCAATGACATGCACAATGCCTTGGCGAGGATCATCCATCTTAAATTGGGTTAATCCATTTTTTTCACAGTTAATATTCAATGTATCAACCTGAATTTTTGAAACAGGATCGGTAATACCTTTATCTCGATCAGTCGTGGGAACATTATGATCCGGTACCGCCACTATTGAATCTTTTCGCCAAATAGGTCTTTGAGCCACTCTTAGGCCCTCGAATGCCTGCGGGCTTGTCACCTCATGCACAAGATGTCGATCAATGTAGATAAGGTAGGCATCATCAAGCTGTTCTACGACATGACGGTTAAATATTTTTTCATAAAGCGTTAACGCCATAAATCAGTCCCTAAAATTTCCAAAATTTAAGGGGTAATCATTGTGCTTAGCTTTAACTGCGGCTATACACTCTTGTAAAACATCTCTTTTAGCACCTGTGACTCTCACCTCATCACCTTGAATGGTTGCTTGGACTTTAAGCTTTGAGTCTTTAATATTTTTAACAATAGCCTTACCCAACTCGGTATCAATTCCATTTTTAATTTTTAAGATCTGTTTGACCTTATTACCAGAAATGGTCTCAATATTTTCAGGTATAAGTCTTCTTGAACTATCAGGTTCTTTTTTTTCCATCGACGGGAATAAAATATCTTTCACTTGATTAATCTGAAATTCGGCATCACCAAAGATAGTGATCAGCATATCTTTTTCATTACACTCAACAGCCGCACTCGTACCCTTGAAGTCATATCGATTTGCAATAGTCCTCATAGCCACATCAACAGCATTATTTATATTAACCATATTTGCTTGAGAGCTGATATCAAAAGATGGCATTAATTCACTCCTTATTTTTTATTTTTTTTATTGCCTATTCTAAGTCTTAGGGCATTTAATTTAATAAATCCAGAGGCGTCTTTTTGATCATAGGCACCCTCATCATCCTCAAACGTAGCCACCTCAGCATCAAATAAGGATTTTGAGCTTTCTCTAGATAGTATTTCAATATTTCCTTTGTAGAGCCTTAATTTAATAACCCCGGTGACATTTTCTTGAGTATGGTCAATTAGTTTCTGCAAGGCTTCTCTTTCAGGGCTCCACCAAAAACCGTTATAAATCAAAGATGCATATCTTGGCATTAGGTCATCTTTTAGGTGAGCAACCTCTCTATCAAGGGTAAGTGACTCAATAGCTCTATGTGCTTTAAGTAAAATAGTGCCACCAGGTGTCTCATAACAGCCTCTTGATTTCATACCCACAAATCTATTTTCAACCAAATCTAGTCGCCCAACTCCATGCTTGCCTCCAAGCACATTGAGTGAGTGTAAAATTTCATGAGGTGGCAGAGATTGATTATTTATCTTTACGGGGTCACCTTGTTCAAATTCAATAACGACTTCTTCACCCTCGTTTGGAGCATTTTGTGGGCTTACCGACCATCTCCACATACTTTCCTCAGGCGCATTCATAGGATCCTCAAGATGCCTTCCCTCATAGGAGATATGCAGTAAATTAGCATCCATGCTATAAGGGCTGCCTCCTGATTTATGCTTCATCTCGACAGGGATATTATTTTTTTCTGCAAAATTTAATAATTTTTCTCTGCTTAATAAATCCCACTCCCTCCAGGGCGCAATAATTTTTATATCAGGATCAATGGCGTAAGCACCTAATTCAAATCTAACCTGGTCATTACCTTTACCTGTCGCCCCATGCGATATAGCCTCACTTTTAGTTTGATGAGCAATCTCAACCAATCTTTTAGCGATTAAAGGTCTGGCAATAGAGGTCCCAAGCAAATACTCCCCTTCATAAACTGTATTCGCTCTAAACATGGGAAAGACATAATCTCTTACAAATTCTTCTCTCAGATCCTCAATAAATATTTCTTTAACGCCTGCTGCTTTAGCTTTATCTCTTGCTGGTTCAATCTCTTCTCTTTGTCCCAAGTCAGCCGTGAATGTGACAACTTCACAGCCATAAGTTTGTTGAAGCCATTTCAAAATGACAGAGGTATCTAATCCACCAGAATAGGCAAGGACAACCTTATTAATATCATTTGCCATTTTGTTCTCCTAGAAGTAAATACTCTAATAGAGCTTTTTGAACGTGAAGTCTATTTTCAGCTTCATCCCAAACAACACTTTGAGGTCCATCAATAACTTCTGCTGTGACCTCCTCACCCCTATGCGCGGGTAAGCAATGCATAAACATTGCATCCTTATTTGCAACCTTCATCATATCTTCATCCACCTGCCAATCAGCAAAATCTTTAAGCCTCTCTTTTTGCTCGGCCTCAAAACCCATGCTGGTCCAAACATCGGTCGTTACAATGTCAGCACCCTTCACTGCATCCATGGGGTCATCAAATTGCTCAAAATTATCATCGCCATATAAACCTGCTCTTTCCGCCTCTACCTCATAACCTTTTGGCGTTGACACATGCACATTAAAATCAAGAAGTTCAGCAGCTTGAAGCCAAGTATTGCAAACATTATTGGAATCGCCAATCCAAGCTACTGTCTTACCTTGAATCGAACCTCTTTTTTCAATAAAGGTAAAAATGTCGGCCAAAATTTGGCAAGGATGATATTCGTTAGTTAACCCATTAATAACGGGCACCCTTGAATTCTTCGCAAACCTATCAATAATGTCTTGCTCAAATGTCCTTATCATAACCACATCACACATCCTCGAAATTACTTGAGCAGCATCCTCAACTGGCTCACCTCGTCCTAGTTGAGAATCTCTAGTATTAAGATAAATAGCACTTCCTCCTAATTGATGCATACCTGATTCAAAAGATAATCTTGTTCTCGTGCTCGCCTTTTCAAAAATCATGACCAAAGTTCTGTCTTCAAGAGGCCAATATTTCTCATACCTTTTAAATTTATCTTTAATGATTTTAGATTTATTAAAAATCCATTCTATTTCAGATTTTTCAAAATCATTAAATTGTAAAAAATGTTTAATATTCATTGAAAGTTAACTCTTTAAAAAATTTTTAACTAATTCAGACAGCTTAGAAATTAATAAGGATGTCTCTTCATCATTAATAATGAGTGGTGGGAGTAGCCTGATAACTTTTTCAGCCGTTACATTAATTAACAATCCAGCATCTAAACCCAGCTTAATTAGCTCACCACATGGTTTACTAAGCTCAATACCAATCATCAAGCCAGCATTTCTAATCGACACCACTTCCTTAAATTCACCCAGATCTTTTTTTAACTCTCTCACAATTTTATTACCCTGAATCATGGCATTATTCATTAGCTCTTCATTGATAATAGCGTCAAGGGTCGTAATGCCTGCTGCACATGCCAATGGGTTACCGCCAAAGGTTGATCCATGCTTTCCTGGAGAGATCATACTAGCCGCTTTATTATTAACAACGCATGCACCAATGGGTACGCCTGATGCAAGTCCTTTAGCTAAAGTCATGACATCTGGGATGATCTCGGCATGCTGATGTGCAAACCATCTTCCTGTCCTACCGATACCCGATTGCACCTCATCAAACATTAAAAGCCAATCTTGTTCATCACAGATATCCCTTAGCTGACTTAAATAATCTTTCATATCATGAGGAACATTAATGCCCCCCTCACCCTGAATAGGCTCTACAAGAATAGCTACCACTTGATTCTTTTTGTTAGCAACAGCCTTGATTGCATCGATATCATCGTAAGGTACTCTAATAAAACCAGGCACTAATGGCTCAAAACCAGCCTGTGCTTTTCTGCTTCCAGTGGCAGTTAAGGTAGCCATGGTCCTTCCATGAAAGGCTTTTTCCATCACAATTATTGTAGGTAAATCAAATTTTTTTTGATTGCCAAAAAGCCTTGCAATCTTAATGGCTGCTTCATTCGCCTCACATCCAGAGTTTGCAAAAAAAACGTAATCAAGGCCTGATATTTCAGCTATTTTTTTTGCTAATAAACACTGCTCTTCTATGTTGTAGTAATTAGAAACATGGATCATTTTTGAGGCTTGTTTTGTAATGGCATCAACAAGTGCTGGATGATTATGGCCTAAGGTATTAACTGCAACACCTGATAATGCATCTAGGTATTTGTTACCACTCTTATCAAACAGCCAAACACCCTCACCTCTCTCGAATGAGATAGGAAGTCTTTGATAGGTATTTAATAAATGATTACCAAAACTAAACATATAATGAAAAACGGCGACCTAAGGTCGCCGTTGTTTAACCTTAGAGTCGTTTAAATATGCAATAACGCTTTATGCGATAAACCATTTGTCATTAAAAGCAACATGGGTATCGAAAGCATCGTATTTGTGCGAGAAGCAAGCAGCGCTACCCTTCTAGCAACCGTTTTTTCTTCATCTGTGGCTTTTTTCATGCCAAGAATTTTTTGTTGATTTGGCCAAATAAGCACCCATACATTAAATAACATAATCGTACCCAGCCAAGAACCTAAACCAATCGCTTCATAGCCATCTTGTAAGAGGAATGCGGTTGTAAAATTATCACCTAATAAAGCAGCACCGGCTAACCATGTAGCGAGAGCAGCCCATCTAAACCAAAGCAAAGCCAGTGGGGCAACATGTTTGGTAATACCCGCACCCGTACCATCTGCGGCGGCAGCTTTTAATGCTGGGACTTGGACAAAATTAAAGTAATATAAAAGACCAATCCATGCGACACCTGCGATCACATGAAAAAATCTCATTAAACCTGTATATATATCAGTAGCACCTGCAAAAATAAAATCCATAATCAATCCTTTAAGTATTTAGAAAATTTTCTAGTAATGCCAATAGGATAATAGTCAGAATGATTCCTGATACAATTGTCCCTGTTATTGAGTCTAGAGGATTTTTCATTTAACTTAACTCCTGTCTTATCTAAAGCAATAATTATACTTAAACTTAGGAAATATAGATACTTTTAGAGGTAACCATTTACATGAAAAACATACATCGTGGGGTTATGTGGATGCTCATTGCTACACTTTGTTTTTCAATTATGGGAACCTGCGTCAAGCTTGGATCAGAATTTATATCAACTCATGAGCTTGTTTTTTATCGCTCAATAATTAATTTATTTATTGTTTATTTAATGATGCGTCTAACCAACGTTAAAATAGCCACGCAACATACCTCTTTACATTTAAAGCGTTCTTTAATCGGATTTATCTCTCTCATCTTTTTTTTCTATGCCATTGCAAATTTAACACTAGGCACAGCTATGTCGCTCAATTACACCTCACCCCTCTTTGTTGGCATCTTAATGCCTTGGATTCTAAAAAGGCATGCTCATCGAAAACTTCTCTTTGCCATAATTTTAGGCTTCTTGGGCATCTTTTTGATTTTAAAACCTACCATAAATAACGATGAGTTTTTTGCAGGCTTAGTAGGGCTTCTATCTGGCATAGGCGCTGGGGCAGCTTATTTATATGTAGCGAAATTAGGTCAAGTTAAAGAGCCACTTTTAAGGACAGTGTTTTATTTTGCCTTGATATCATCTTTAGGTTCTGGAGCATTGATGCTTCGTAATCAAGTTAGCGCCATTCCAATGGAAACAATCCCCATCATTTTAATATTAGGTGTGTCAGCGACCATAGCTCAACTATCGATCACTAAGGCCTACAAGGTGGGTAATACGCTTGGAAATGCAGGATTATCTTATCTTACTGTTGTCTTTTCAATTCTAATTGGGATGATATTTTTTAGAGAAATACCAGATTATTTTGGAATTTTAGGCGTCATTTTCATCATAATGAGCGGGATGATTGCATCCATTAATGATGCTAAGGCTCAAGCAAACCGCATCGAATCGCAATAAGTGCAATTTCGGCTGAATTATTAGCATTTAATTTTTGTTTTATATTGTACAAATGTGTGCCCACAGTTCTTGGGCTTAAATGCATGGTTTCTGCAATCTCATTGGTGCTCTTGCCTTTTGCAAGGGCCATAAACACCTCAAACTCTCGATCTGATAATACTTCGACTGGATTATTTTCCCCTGATAATTGTGTAATCGCCATTTGTTGAGCAATATCTGCTTCAAGAAATTTTTTGCCAGAATGAACTGATCTTATAGCCTTGATAAGCTCCTCAGCAGCACTTCTTTTGGTAAGGTAGCCCAGTGCGCCAGCATTGAGCACCCTCTTAGGGTGAACAGAATCCTCATGTGCAGAAAGGACAAGGATTTTAGCGTTTTTGTCATAAGCAAGGATACGCTCTATCGATTCAAGGCCGCCGATTCCAGGCATCGTAATGTCCATGACTACCAAGTCGGGTTTTAATTCTTTGAAGACTTTAATGCCATCTTCTCCTGATTCAGCTTCGCTGATAACCTCCATATCCGATTCTGCCTCAATCAACATCTTAAATCCCATCCTTACTACAGAGTGATCATCAACTAATAAAACTTTAATTTTGCTCATAGAGTTCCTAATTTTTTATTGGAAGTATAATTCTAATTTCAGTTCCGTGGTCAATTTCTGAAACCACTTCAAATTGACCATTTAATGCTTTGACCCTTTCATCAATGCCAACTAATCCAAATTGTTTTGTTGACTCCAAAATCTTTTTATCAAAGCCAACACCATTATCCTTAAAAAGGAGAGTTAGCTGATCTTTTTTCATGCTCAATTTAATATTAACCAAGGATGCATTGGCATGTTTTACGCAATTATTCATCCCCTCTTGGATAATTCGATAGATATTTATATTAGCCATTTCACCTAATTGATCGATATCACCATCAATCTTTAACTTAACATTAAGCTTCTCATATTGCTGATTCCATGAATTAACCATATCCCTCAATGTTTCAGTCAGGCCCAAATTATCAAGTGAGCCCGGACGTAATTTTTTGATAATGCTATGCATGCCATCATAAATTTGATTGGCTGCAGAAATAACCGTGGTCGCACTATCCGATATTGCTTTGTCTTTGCCCTTAGTTCGATTTAAGATATTTTGCGAGAAGATCTTAATGGCAGAAACATATTGACCTAACTCATCATGCAGTTCTCGAGCAAGGCTTTTTCTTTCATCCTCAACATGCTCTTGGATAATGGCGGTTAATTCTCTATTTTGTTGTAATTCTCGTTGTGATCTTTCTGCTAGAATCTTTTCAGAGATATCTCGCATACTCACGATATCACCCACCACTTTTTTAGAATTCGGATCGACCAGAGGTGATCGTGAAATTGACAAATCAATCAAACGTCCATTTTTTGCCTTACGCTTTGTCTCATAATAAAGAACAGCCTGTTTTTTTCTTGCCAGATCTGCATAGTCTTTAAATTCACGTCGCAAATTTTTTGGCACAATTAAATTAGCATGCTGACCCATAACCTCATTTTTTTTGTAGCCAAAGATTCGCTCCGCTGATTTATTCCAAAAACGAATTTTTTGCTTGTCATCATAGATAGCTACAGCATCGGCTGTTTGCTCAGCAATGAGTGCCAAACGAAGATTTTCATTAATATTTCTCTCTAACTTAGCTCCCATTTTATTAAAGTTATCCGAAATTAAATCAAAATCGGGAATCTGAAATTTAGGTAGTCTGGTTTTGAAGTCGCCACGCCCCATCGAGGAGATGGCATCGAGCATTGGATTTAATGGCCTTAGCCATCGCCCCAGCAAGAAATATACAATCACATTTAGAACGATTAAAAAAGAAAGCGTTAAATAAAACAATTGTCCCATCACAGCCCATGCCTCTTTAATAGCCCCGATCGAATCTGATTGCACGACAAGCCTGCCAAAGCGAATAAGTCTCGCATTAACAACGGACCTTGGGGCTAATGCCTTCACAAACCATGCAGGTGGGTTTTCATTGAGACGATAAGTGCTTTGCGGAGACTGATACAAAAGATTATTTTGAAGATCATATAGATAAATCATGTTACTCCTAACTCTCCCCAGGTCCTCTAGGTAGGCTTTCATTACCTCGTGCGTATGCCCCCATTCTGGATTCTGAGTAGAGCTAATAATGACCGAATCTAAAAGCTGAAGGGTGACTGAGTGCGCAGATTCTACCCCCTCTTCAATCGATTGCTTTGAGGCAACCATGATCACACCCCCTAAAATCAGAATAAAAAAGAGCATGACTAAAGTAATGAGCAAGTTAAGTCTTAGGCGTAATTTCATAGATTAAAAATTTTTCTAATTATGTTACATGCTACCATTTAAGACATAGGAAAACCTATGAAAATTCAATCATAAACATATTATTTATTTGTTCTATTTAGCCTATGTATTAAGGAAAAAAAGCTATAAAATGATTTAAAAAAACTATTGATGGCTTTAAAAATTCTTACCTTAATAAAAAAGATTTTTCTTCCTGCTTTTCTGGCGATTCTCATCCTTGTTCCAGTCGCTACCATTTCATCATTTTTTTATCTCAAACATAACTCACATTTTGTAAAAAATCTTGTCCAAGAAGAAATGCAGAAACGAATTGGGTATGATGTTGAAATAGGCTCCATTGAGGCAAAACTTAACTATATAAATCCGAGTGTAACCATCAAAAATTACAATATTTTCAATGAGAGTCATGAAAAATCTGTTGGTGCTGAAAGAATTGATATCAACTTTTCATGGTTATCACTCGTCAAGCTCGAACCCATTTTAGATCAAGTAACCCTTTATTCACCCAAGATGACAATCATAAGAGAATCTGATGGAGTATTTACCATCAATGGTATTCGTTTTGAGTATGATGAGGGTGAAGGTGAATTTTCAAATTGGTTGCTTAATCAAGATGATGTCATTATTGTTGATGGTGAATTAACATGGATTGATCATACGAGAGGTCAGGAGGCATTAAAACTTGAACAATTGAATTTAAATTATGGTTCATCCAAAATCTTTTCCTTTCTTGGCCGAAGAGATTTTAGTTTGTCTACCTTAATTTCCCCAGGTACCAAACGAACCATATCGCTCAGCGGCACAATCGATTTAGAACAGTTTGAAAAGTTAGATGCATTAGATTCAGAATTTTCAATTTTTCTAGAGCAATTTGATCTTGCCGCGCTAAAACCCTGGTTTGATTACCCCATCAATATACTTTCAGGGTTCGGAGATTTAAATCTAACAACCAAAATCGAGGGAGGTCATCTTGAAAAGCTCGATGGCCGTGTTAATTTAGCTAACGTAAAAATTGAAGCTAAAAATAACAAAACCACAGAAATTAAGGGATTGAATGGAAAATTTGAATTTTCAAAAGATAACAACATCTCCTCTATTGAGGTTGAAAACTTCACGTTTAATTTAGATGATCAGCTCGAATTAAATGATGTTCGCTTTTACACTGCCTTTGATGAACATAATGACTTGCAAGCGCTGAACTTTAGGCTTGATGAAATCAATTTAAATGAAGTTGTCAAGTTAACCGAATATTTTCCTGAAGATTTAGCTGAAATCAAAAATCAAATCCTAAAAGTTTCGCCCAAAGGATTAATAAAAAAAATTAATCTTAATTGGGTTCTGGGTGATACCTTCTTTGATGGTCTTGATTTAAATATGCTTTTATTTAACGTTGAGACCCAGGCGTTTGATGATGTCCCGGGCATTAAAAATTTATCAGCAACCTTTAACATTAAAGATCAATCCGGCAGTATTAAATCGAAGTCTGATAATTTTGTACTCACACAAAATAATATTTTTAGAGAGCCTCTTAAATTTGATCAATTCGAGGGTGAACTTACATGGCAAAAAAATGAATTTAATCTAAAAAACGTTAAGGTGACTAATTCTGATTTTGAGGCAAATGGTCGAGCTACCTACAATCACCTTCCAGATGATAATGAGGATATAGATGTTTTCATTAATATTCCACGTGCTGATATTTCAGATTTAAGAGAATACTATCCAAAACAAATGGGAAAAGATGCACTTAGTTGGCTTGATACTTCACTGCTCAAAGGTACCGCAAAAAATACTCAAATTATCATGAAAGGAAAACTTAAAGACTTTCCTTTTATCGATGAAAATAATAGACCTGATCGAAGTGAAGGTATTTTCACTATTACCTCCTCGGTCATTGGCAGTGAAATCGAATATGGCGATGGTTGGCCAAATGCTAAAAACTTTGATTTTGATTTCAAATTAGATGCCTCAAGAATCGAATTAGAGAGTACTCAAGGTGAAATTGCAGGCAGTCAATTTAAATTCTTTAAAGGGGTTATAGCCAACTTTACAGAGGATATTCCCATATTAAAAATTGACGCATTCACTGACAGTTCCATGGAAAATACTTTAAGGCTCATTAATAATAGTCCTATCAAAGATGAAATGAAGGGTACTTCTGATTCCATGAAAGGCTCGGGCAAAGGTGAATTAAAGTTATCACTTCATATTCCCCTGACCGATGTAGATAAATTAACCTACGACGGAGTTTACAGCTTTATAGGGTCTTCCCTTGAGAATGAAGCGCTTGATATGCCCTTAATTGATAATATTCATGGAGATCTCTTTTTTAATCTTGATAAAGTTTCGATCACTAAAGCTAAGGCAACCATATTTAATCAGCCCCTCATTATTTCAATGACTAATGAGAATCAAGAAACCATCCTAGATGTCGAAGGTGTTATCGATGATCAGCTCATTCAAACCTTTCTTGGAAAAAAATGGAACGAGCGAATCCATGGCCAAACGTCATGGCAGGCTGAATTATCTATCAAAGAAAATGAATCTATTTTTACTTTAAATACAGATCTTAGTGGTTTAAGCATTGATCGATTTGGAGACTTCAATAAAAAATCAGAGGATAAAATTCCATTTAAATTAATCAAAAAATCACCAAAAAGCGGCATTGATTACCTTGATATTTCCTATGGCAATATCATCCAGTCAAAGCTAAGACGTAACCCTGAAAATATTATTGATCATGGCTACATTGGAATCTTCACAAAACCTCAAATGCCAGAACAAGGGGTCACGATCTATGCCGATTTTAATTTCATTAATTCTGAAGACTATGAATTTATTTTTGAGGATGATGAAAATGAACCAGAAAAAAAATCATCAAATAATGATAACAAAAAAATATTTGACCCATTAATTGATGACGCGATCATTAACATTAAAAACTTGATCTTTGAAGGCAATCAATTATCTGATGCTTCTTTTAACTACTCACCCACTCCGGAAGGTTTTGATTTAGACATTTCATCAAATGAGGTTAAAGGTAAGCTTTCCTGGTTCGAAATGAAGAATCTATTCCAAGCCAATCTGAGTCAAGTGCATCTTAAAAAAGAGGAAGCTGAAGATATAAAAACCGATGAGGTTACAAAAAAAGATACTAAACCTGAAAAAAAACAACTCGAAAAACCTGAAAATTTAAGTCGAATTGAACTTACGATTCAATCATTCAAAATTAATGATACCGATTACGGAAAATTAACTCTTTTAGGTCATGAAGATTTTGATGGATTCGCCTTTGATCAATTTAGCCTTGAAAAGGAATCTAACACTATCTCTGGCAGTGGTTACTGGATCAGTGAGGTCGAGCCGCAAAAAACATCTTTTAATTTCAAATGGGGTATTAAAGATATTGGTAAAACCCTTTCAGGATTGGGCTATCCTGATTTAATTGAAAAAGGTGAGGCAACCATAGAGGGATTAATCACTTGGGATGATAGTCCATCCAATTTTGATTCGGAAGATTTTTATGGAAACTTTAATTTAATTGCAAAAAAAGGCACCGTAAAAAAAGTTGAGCCTGGAGTTGCTGGAAGATTAGTCGGTCTTATATCTCTTCAAAACCTTCCTAGACGATTAACTTTGGATTTTAGTGATTTATTTGAAGAAGGTTTACCATTTGATCGGATTCAAAGTAAAGAGACCATTATTAATAAAGGTATCCTCAAATCCGATCTTTTTGAGATGCAAGGACCTGCCGCAGATATTGTCATGAAGGGTCAGGTTGACTTTGTGCATGAGACCCAAGATATGAGGGTTACCATAACACCTAAAATCAGTGATACGGTCACAGCAGGTGCGCTCATCGGTGGGCCACTTGCTGCCGCATTGGCATTTGTTGCACAAAAAGTATTAGATGATCCTTTTAATAAAATTACCACGGCTGAGTATCATGTGACCGGCACCTGGAAGGAACCTAAGGAAAAGATTATTGATACTAAGGTTGATAATTTTATTGATGAAACCATTGTTGAGCCGACTGGAGATGTACTAAATGCAACAGGTAATGCGGTGGTAGACTACGTAATAGAGCCTACAGAAGATGTAATTGAGTTTATTTTCGGTCCCAAACAAGACAAAGATGAGAAAAAATCTTGACAATCAAACCCATTTGGCAATTAATAGTCTTTCAACTCAAAATATTGATTTGATTTTTAATAAAATCGTATCATCTAAGGTTGATTACGCCGACCTTTATTTTCAATACACCAAGAATGAATTCTGGTCCTTGGAGGATGGAAAAGTAAATAACGGAAGCTACTCAATAGACCAAGGTGTAGGTCTGAGATCAATTGTTGGTGAAAAAACTGCATTCACCTATTCTGATGAAATCTCCCTAAGTGCTCTTGAAAATGGAGTAAAAGTTTTAAAGTCGATACAAAATCAAGGGCAATCAAAGTCCTACGATATGACTAAATCTCAAAACCAACCTAAGCTTTACCAGCCCATTAATCCGCTTGAGAGTAAATCGCCTGATGAAAAAATTAAACTACTTCATAAGGTTGAAGCTATGGCAAAGAAGCTGGATACTCGAGTCATAAAAGTTTCAGCATCGCTTGCAATGGAATATGAAGTGGTAGTTATCAAAAACTTTTTTGGTGAATTAATTGAAGATACTCGGCCTTTGGTGAGGCTTTCTGTAAGTGTAATCGTTGAGTCTAAGCAACGTCGCGAGCAAGGTTCTGCAGGTGGTGGAGGTCGTTTTGGGCTAGAGTATTTTACGGATGAGATCCTTGAATCCTATGCCAAAGAGGCCGTATCACAGGCTATTATTAACCTGGATGCCAAGCCAGCACCCGCTGGGGCTATGACGGTGGTATTGGGGCCTGGATGGCCAGGTATACTTCTTCACGAGGCTATTGGTCATGGCCTTGAGGGAGATTTTAACCGGAAAGGAACTTCAGCGTTTAGTAATAAGATTGGTCAAAAGGTAGCCGCTAAAGGAGTTACAGTCGTTGATGATGGAACACTGAAAGATCGCCGTGGCTCATTAAATGTTGATGATGAAGGGACACCCACACAAAATACGACCCTTATTGAAGACGGTATTTTAGTAAACTACATGCAAGATAAGCATAATGCTCATTTAATGAATATGAAACCTACTGGTAATGGTCGGCGTGAATCTTTCGCGCACACGCCTATGCCAAGGATGACAAATACATACATGCTCAACGGTCAACATGATCCCAAAGAAATTATTGCGAGTGTCAAAAATGGTCTTTACTCCTGTAACTTTGGAGGGGGTCAGGTTGATATCACCAGCGGCAAATTTGTTTTTTCAGCTTCGCAAGCATGGATGATCAAAGACGGGAAGTTAACCTACCCTGTTAAAGGCGCTTCCATCGTAGGAAATGGGCCTGACATTTTAAATGAGGTCAGCATGATTGGAAATGATATGGCTTTGGATACAGGTGTTGGAACCTGCGGCAAGGATGGGCAAAGTGTGCCAGTGGGTGTCGGACAACCCACATTAAAAATAGATAATATTATTGTGGGTGGAACAGGGTAATTACTTGACCCTGTTTTTGTATTCTAACGTTCTTGTATCAATCTCGATCTTGTCGCCCGTGTCACAGAATAATGGGACCATTAATTCAAATCCCGTATTAATTTTTGCTGGCTTCATAACCTTTCCAGAGGTTGTATCACCCTTCACTGCCGGTTCGGTATAAGTAATCTCGCGGACAAGAAAGTTGGGCAATTCAACAGAAATAGGCTTGCCGTCATAGAATACAACCTCGCACTGCATTCCATCTTCAAGGAAATTTAATGCATCTTCCATGCTTTCGGCATCCACCTCAAATTGGTTATATTCCTCATCCATAAAAACATACATCGGATCGGCAAAGTAAGAGTAAGTCACCTCTTTCTTCTCAAGGACTACTGGTTCAAATTTATCAGCAGCATTGAAAACAGACTCTGTGGTGGTTTCAGTAAGAAGGTTTTTTAATTTCATTTTGACCACGGCTGCATTTCGGCCTGATTTATTATACTCAGCCTTTAGCACCACCATGGGATCATCACCGACCATAAATACATTACCTACGCGTAATTCTTGTGCTGTTTTCATTGCATTATTTCCGAGATATTAAAAATGAGCGATTATACTCGAAACTTTTAAATCAACAATCATTTATAAGGTTTTCAAAGACATTTTTGGTTAATAGGTAGTGTTTAGATTTTTTCTTATGGTAGCTAGTAATTTCATCAAACCTATTGAGGTATTTTGAAAAATTATCTAACTTTACTAAACCATTAGCCCAGTCATAATAAACTGCCCTTACAATTGAATAGACACTTTCATCCAAACCAGAAAAAAAATAGTTGATAAAAGCTTCGAGTTTTACCAAATGATGATTGTTCTCTTGGACATAAGGCTGCCAAATAAACGGCCTTCCACAAAAAATAGCTCGAGTAAGACTATCCTCTCCCCTCACAAAATTTAAATTTGATGATTGCAATAAACGATCATAATCAGCAAAGGCCATCATCTTAAAGCCCTCAACCCAAGTTTCCTTTTTTAAATCTTGAAACTCAATTAACTCATCAAGAATCAACGCCTTAAAATTAGGTTTAAGTTTTTTTATAAGCTCTACAGATTCATAGGATGTATGCGAATAATAAAAAAATGAGGCCTGAAAATAAGAATCCTGTTCCACACCTTTAATATTGTCTGCACTTTCTTCATTGGAATAGCCCCTTTCCCTTAAGAGGCCCCCTGTTTTATCATTAAACCCAGGGTAAAAATAACGTTTATTGATAAATGAATTCTCTGTTAAAGAAGGCTTCATATGAAAATCTTTAACCCAACTTTCTGCTGACAAGTACTCGTAGATAAAAAGATTGGATGGATGCTGAATATTATCAAGGTAATCAGGGGGTAAAGGAACATCAAAAACAGAAATGATATTATTTACGTTATCAATTTCTGCTGAAGCTTCATTGAATGATTTAACCTTAAAGCTATTATTTGGCTGAAGTTTTAATATTGGCTCAATATCTTCTTTTTTTTCGATAAATAAAGTAACTTTTTGGCCATAATCAACAAGCCCTGATGCCAATCGCCATGCGATACTCATGTCACCATAATTATCAATAACTTTTGCAAATATATGCCACATTATGAATAATCAATGCCCAAGATGCTGTATGTCTTTGTGCCCGTCGGGACGTCCACTTGAATGACCTCATCCACCGATTTTCCTGACAACACCCTCGCCAATGGCGAGCTCCAACTGATAAAGCCAGGCTCATGACTAATCTCATCTGCGCCTACAATGCGAACCCAAAGTTCTTTGCCTATATCCTCGTCAAACAATTTCACATGCGCACCAAAAAAAATTTTAGTTTTATCTAAATTTTCATTTGGATGAATAATATTGGCATCCTCAATGGTGGTTAAAAGATATTTGATGCGAGCATCAATTTGCCTAAGTCTTTTCTTACCATAGATATAATCGCCATTCTCACTTCTATCACCATTGCCTGCAGCCCAAGATATTACTTTGACTAATTCTGGTCTTTCCTTGCGAATTAAATGATTTAATTCATCCTGTAAACGCTTAAAGCCTTCGGGTGTAATATAATTTTGATTAGTAGTCATAATAGAAAAAAAATGTCTGAATATAGCTCAAGTACAATCATCTGCGCCTCTTCAAACTTAGCCAATGATATTAGGCTTACCCATAAAAAACAATCCCAAGAGCGAATCTATAAACATCAAAAAGTTATAAGCCTCAACCAATGGCTTGAGGAGCAATATCAAACATGGTGCTTTAATCATCCAGACTCTCATTATCACCGGATCTTAAATGGCATTGAAGAAAAATTTTTCTGGGAAAAATCCATTGGTAAATTTATTGAAAAGCAGGTGAGTGATGACTTTTTTGGTATAGATATTGAAAAAGATATTGCTGAGTTTTGTATCAGAGCAAATCATGCGTTTACAGAATTTATGGTGACTGATGCTGAAATAACAAAACAAAAACACTACCGAGAAATAAAGCTATTCAATCAAATTAGGGATGATTTTAACGCTGAACTAAAAAAACAAAGGCTTATTAGCAAAGATGCGCTTATCAAGGAAGTCATTAAAATTCAAAATGCTGGGCAGCCAATAAAAAATGAGCGATTAATTTTCATAGGATTTGAGTTCGACAAACCTATTTATAAAGAACTGATCCAATTACTGGGGCAATGTAATCATATTGAGAGATGCATCCAAAATGAAGATAGCGCTAATATTAATTATCATCAATTCAATAATGTTGAGGATGAGCTCAATCACATCAGCCAATGGGTTAAAAAACTAATCGACGGGGGTGCCAAAAAAATATTAATCATCACCCCTGCTCTCGCTGAATTTCAATCAACACTGGAAAATAAAATTTTAAGATTGGCTCAAACCGAGATTTTCCATGACCCAAGATTAGAAAGTATAACCACTTCAACACTAAGAAGACCCCTTACAAATGAGCCGTCGATCAGATTTATTACTCAACTTTTAAGAATGCCATTAAAAAACATAATCGCCACAAATGAATGGTTTGAGATTTTGACGTTCACAAATTGGATTAATCAAGAAAATTTTCATCAAAGGCAAAAAATTGGTGAAATAATCAAGGAGAGCAAAAGAAAAGGTTTTTCAATTGAAGGTCTCATGATGTTCATCAAAAATCATGATGACCTTGAATACCAAAGTACGATTCAACAGCTATCATCGATCGATCATTTCAAGACAAATATACACAAAAAACAATCCCCATATTTATTTAATAAGCTGGTCCTAGATCTCATTGATGAAATTAAATGGATGAAAATATATAAATTATTACCATTTGAAATCAATATATTAAATTCATTTTATAATGTTTTAAATCAAATAAGTAAATTCCCAATAGATGAAAAAATAAGTTATCAAAGATACATAGAAGTATTAGATTATTATCTTGAAAAAGTGATGACCAGCGAAGATAAACCTGATGCAAAAATTACCCTTTCAGGTTTTATGGAGGAACAATACCTTAACTATGATGCTGTGTGGGTTGCCAATTTTAATGACACCTTCTGGCCTGAAAAAAAAGCTTTTAACCCCTTCCTGCCAAAAACTATTATTGAGGATCACTGTATCTATGATGAAAGTTATTTTCGTCAATTAACTCAATATCGAATCAACCAAGCAAAAACAATTACTTCTAATTTTAATCTCTCATGTTCCCATTACTATGATGACGTTCCCATGATGCCATCATTGAACATGATGAATTTTGATAAAGCGATTGAACTTATAAATCAAGAACCTTATGAATTAATGAATTACCAAGATTTTCTTGATGACTCCGAATCTATAGCCATGACTGGAGATCTCATTCATATCAAAAGTGGTATTAAAACACTGGAAAATCATGCAAGGTGTCCCGCTTGGTCATTTTATGCGAATCGTCTTGGTGCAGAGCCCCCCATGACTGATTTATTTGATGAAGTTTCTCAACTGGATTTGGGAAGATTGATTCATAAAACCCTAGAGTTATTTTGGAAAAAAAATACCGGGTTGGGTAATTTAAAGAAATTAGGTGTATCTAAACTGAAAGAGAATTTGGAAAAAATTATTGATCCATTACTAGCCCAGCTCTTGAATGAAAGGCCCCTACTTTCCTTTAACCAAATTAATTCTTGCAAAAATTATCTGATGAAAAGATCCTTAAAATGGCTTGAATACGAGAAAAATAGAGAGTCCTTTGAGGTAATCTTGCAGGAAACAAACTATGAGGTAACCATAAAAAATATAGCCTTCAATATACGTATTGATAGAATCGATCAGCTTGAAGATGATACCAAGATCATTATTGATTATAAAACTGGGGCTATTCCAAGTCGTAGTGAATTATTCAATGACCGGCTAACCTTTCTGCAACTTCCTATCTATGGAGGATACACTCAAGAACAAAATATTAAAGGTGTCATGGTTGCTCACTTAAATATCCACAAAAACAGCTTTTACGGCGTTACCGATGATGCTGTAAAAATCTCCCCAGATTTCAAAGGGGTGATTAATACTCCAAGTATCACTAATTGGAAAGACTTGATTAAACAATGGAGACATTTATTGGAAACTATCTCCCTAAGCTATCAAAGGGGTGATTGCCAAGTCACCTTTTATAGGGAGAATGATCTTAATTTCTGCCCTGTTTTACCCATCATGCGACTTCCAGAGAAAAAATACCAGTATGAATCAAAGTATTAACACTGAAGAATTAATAAGGGAGAAAGCAACTGGTCCAGGATCATTTATCCTTGAGGCACCTGCGGGCTCAGGTAAAACAAGTATTCTCACCAAACGTTTCTTATCGTTACTCTTGCAGGTTAAAAAACCGACTGAAATTATTGCCCTAACATTTACGAATAAAGCGGCGCAAGAGATGAAAAATCGCATACGCTCAGCACTTAAAGATTCACAAAATGATGGGATCTTAAACAAAATAATTCATAAGATTAAGGGGCATGCAGAAAAACTTAATTGGGATCAAAACTTTGAAGACCAACTAAGAATAATGACCATTGATAAATTAGCCTTACAGGTTATTAATCAAGCCCCTATTTTAGATAATGCAGGGCTCAATTACCAGACGGATGAAAATCCTGATGAAATATACATACAGGCCATCAATGAATCACTTAATCAAAGTAACGTCGCATCCGCAATACTCGATTATGTTGAAAATGACCAACGCAAATTAAGTGCCCAATTAATTAATATCCTAAAAAAAAGAGATCAATGGCTCACAGACTTAACCTTCTATGTTGACAAAGATTTAGAAGAAATAAAAAGCGAATATATTAAGTATGCAAACCAGGAACAAGAACAAATATGCTCACAAATAAAGGACGAGTTAAGTAAAGACATAATCCATGATATTAAATTAATCATGCAAAGCATACGTCCTGAGATAAAAAAAATAGACTTTCAATTTTGGTTAGCTTTTTCAAATCTAGTGCTCACCAAAGAAGGTTCTTTTAGAAAACAATTTGATAAAAGGCATGGCATTTCTAACGATGAAGCAGGAAAACAACTAAAAATCAAAATTAATGATTTATTATTAAAATTAAATAATAAAAACAGTATTTTATATCAATTAAATCAAGTAAATTATTGTAATAATTTTATCAACTTTTTACCACTTCTACCTGATCTTATATTGTTGTTAATTGATATTAACCAAAGGTTAATGACATTATTCACCAAATTAAGAACATTCGATTTTTCTCAAATTATTTTAAATGCCAGCCGTGTTTTAGAACAATCTAATTTAGCTTTGATTCTTGACGAAAAAATTACACACATCCTTGTGGATGAGTTTCAAGATACCAACTACGCTCAGCTTAAGTTTATTGAATTATTAACTCAGAATTTCGCTGGTGACCCTGAAAAAACATTTTTTGCGGTTGGTGATCCCATGCAATCTATTTACAGGTTTAGGAAAGCTGAGGTCGAAATTTTTAAAAAAATACAATTACAGCAAAGGTTGGGTGATTTACATGTAAGCCCACTTCAATTAAAAACGAATTTTCGATCTAATCAAAAAATTATTGAATGGCTAAATACTAATATCTGCCATCTATTTCCAGCCACTGATAATATTGAATTAGGTTCGATTGCCTTCAATGCATCCATTGTAGGTAGAAATGAGGATATGGGCACCGGTATCAAGCCGCACACTCTCATTATCGACTCAGATAACAATGATGCTATCTATCAAACCGAGGCAATATATGTTGCTAAATTACTTCAAACAGTAAAACAAAAAAATCCTGCTTACAAGATAGCGGTGCTAACCAGATCTAGGTCGCATTTGAATGAGCTAATTACAACCATTAAAAGAGATTTTAAAGACCTACCCATCCAAGCCATAGAAATCAATTCCATCAAGAACAATCAAACCTTTGAAGATATTTACATGCTGACAAAAGCATTATTTAATTTTGACGACAAAATTGCATGGATGGCCCTCCTTCGCTCTCCGATCATTGGTCTAAAAAATCGAGAGCTGGCCTTACTCTTTGAGAATAATCACCACCTCAATACCTGGTCTATACTTAATGACAATGATCTGTTGAAAACCCTAAACGAGCAAAGTGCAAAAAGGCTTCATAAGCTCATCATCATCATAAAGAATAATATTGACTTAAGAGGTCGGGTTTCACAAAGGTACTTTATAGAATCCATCTGGCGACAACTCAATGGCGATAAAGCTATGATTAATTTTGAGGATATGCATGTGGTGGATAACTTCCTTAATCTTGTAGATCAATCAAGCCATAATCTTTTGAGTATTGACTTTACGAGGCTAGAGAAATTAATTGATGAGACTTACATCTCTGATATCGATTCGCATCCTAACCCAATACAATTTTTAACCATACAGAAATCAAAGGGTCTTGAATACGATGCAGTTATTATCCCTAATATGAATAAAACCACCGTCAATGAACCTCATAGCCTATTCTTGATGGATAAAAAATTAATATCGATGATCAATATGACCGATGAGCCCAATATATATGATTATCATCGATACAAAGAAAAAGAGCGGCTAAGGAATGAGTATTCAAGATTATTGTATGTTGCCATAACACGAGCTAAACACGAATGTCATTTGATCACATCAATTAGTAAAGATAAAATTGACAGCCCATCACCGTGCAATGAAGGGTCTTTTGCATCATTGTTATGGCCAAGTATTAATAAAGACCTTGTTGAGATTAAACCTAATTCACAACAAAACTCATACAATGAATTCATACCTAAATTAAGAAGATTAAAAGATCATTTTTTTGAAGGTAACTTGAAAAGAAATAATGAAATTTATGATGGGAAGCATGAAGCCTATATAAATCAAGGCTTTTCAAACTTAGAAATTGAGATTGGAACTATACTTCATAAAATTTTAGAATTAATTGTTAAAAAACAATTATTTATAGATAACTTATTAGAAAAAAGTTTAAATTATTTTGAAGACTATTTTACCCATTACCGATTTTCCAAAGATGACACCAGCTATGCTATTGAGCAAATTAAAATTGCTATTCATAAATTAAAAACAACCCAAGATGGTCAGTGGATTACCAATCAATTTGAAGATGATTTATCAGAGATGAAGTATTCAATTGATGATCTAGGCCAATCAATAAGTCTCATACCTGATAGAACATTTATCGAAAATAATGTTCGTTGGATTGTGGATTATAAATTTACCAAAAATTCTGACTTAGAAAAGGTTGCACTATCCTATCGGTCTCAGCTTGAAGGTTATAAAAAAATTTTTGAGCATGATCGTAACATCAACCTAGCTATTTATTTTATTAATCACGGAAGGTTGATTACATTAAATTAATTTTTTCAATATTGATTTAATAAACTTTATTCTCTCTTCAATTTTTTCATAAGAGGTCATCACTTTTAATCGATTGGGTCCGTTCATTTTATAACAACGATCTGACTGAATTAATTCAATAAACTTTACTGGATCAATATCAGCCTCCTCCTTAAATTGAATATCAATAGTTTGAGAGCCCGCATCAATCTTTATAACATCAAAGTCATTGATAAAGATTCTCAATTGGTGAAACAACATTAAGTTTTGTGTTTGTTCGGGAAGAATGCCAAATCGATCAATGATTTCCTCCTCAATTTCTTTTAACTGCTCTGAGTTATGACAACTTGAGAGTCGCTTATACAAAATCAATCTTTCGTTGGTGTCTGGGCAAAAATCATTGGTTAAAATTGTAGGGGTATGAAGATTTATATCTTTGTTCGCTTTTATTGGGTCATTAATATCAACGGTTTTACCTTGTTTGAGATTTTTAACTGCATGGTTGAGCATGTCGATATAAAGATTAAAACCAATTTCATGAATTTGCCCACTTTGATTATCACCCAAAAGTTCGCCAGCACCACGAATTTCAAGATCATGAATGGCTAAGTAATAACCAGAGCCAAGGTCCTCAAGCAACTGGATTGCCTCAAGACGTTTTTTTGCTTGTGAAGTAATTTTTCTATCTTCATCAAGCAACAAATAGGCATAGGCTTGGTGGTGAGAACGACCAACACGGCCTCGAAGTTGGTGTAATTGAGCCAAACCAAACTTGTCTGAACGATTAATGATCATCGTATTGGCTGTCGGAATATCAATCCCGGTCTCAATAATGGTGGAGCATAGCAATAGATTGATTCTTTGCTGATGAAAATCTTGCATGACTCTTTCTAACTCCCTCTCCCTTAATTGACCATGCGCAATACCAATTTGGGCTTCAGGTAAAAGTTTTTTTAACTTTTCAAATTGAGACTGGATTGTATTGACATCGTTGTGTAAGAAATAAACTTGGCCACCCCTGTTAAACTCGCGGAGCACCGCCTCCCTAATAATGCCTTGGCTGTGGTTAACGACCAGAGTTTTAATGGATAATCTTTTTTGTGGAGGTGTAGCAATAATAGAGAACTCTCTTAAACCCTCCATGGCCATAGAGAGGGTTCTTGGTATGGGTGTAGCAGTTAGGGTTAAAACGTCGACATTGGCCTTAAATTTCTTTAACTTTTCTTTCTGTCTTACGCCAAATCGATGTTCCTCGTCAATAATAATTAAGCCCAGCTCTTTAAACTTAACATTATCTTGCAACATTTTATGAGTGCCAATAATGATATCGATCTTGCCCTCCTCTAATTCAGACAGAATTCTGTCTTGATCTTTTTTTGATTTAAAACGAGATACCTCCTCAATTCTTAATGGCCAATTAACAAAACGATCGCTAAAGTTTTTATAGTGTTGTTCAGCTAGGAGTGTAGTAGGAACTAAAATAACCACTTGCTTGTTATTCATCGCGGCAACAAAGGTAGCTCTTAATGCAACCTCTGTTTTACCAAAGCCCACATCACCACATATCAATCTATCCATTGGGCGTATGGATTCCATATCTTTTATGACCTGCTCAATGGCCTCTAATTGATCAGGGGTTTCTTCAAATGAAAATCCTTCAACAAACTGTTCATAATCATTTAAATTAATCTTAAAGGCGTATCCTTTTTTAATGGAGCGCTTCGAATATAAGTTTAAAAGCTCTGCAGCCGTATCATGGATTTGTCCAAGGGCTCTTTTTTTTGCCTTTTCCCAAACACCTGAACCTAATTGGTGCAAGGGAGCCGTCTCAACAGGCCCGCCTGAGTATCTAGAAATTAAATGCAGATGGGATACGGGTACATATAGTTTATCTTCACGCTCGTAATGTAATAATAAAAATTCGGTTTTTCCTTCACCCTGATCCAAATTAACTAATCCTTGATAGCGTCCAACGCCATGCTGCTCATGCACAACCGGATCACCTATGCTTAATTCAGTAAGATCCTTCACAATGACATCAGTATTAAAATTTTTATCTCGGGTTGAGCGTCGGGTCTGTTTTACGAAATTAGGATAAATTTCACTTTCTGTGATTACCATAAATTCATTGGTTGTGAATCCATGATGAAGGGGGCTCACGGTTAAATTGACGGGGACATTAGAAGCTAAAAAATCTGACCATGACTCAACTTTTTTAACCTCTAATTTAGTTTGTTCAATATGTTTGGCTAACGTCTCTCTTCTACCCAAACCCTCAGCACAGATCAAGGTTTTGATTTTTTTTGAATCAATCGTTCTTGCCAATCTATTGAGCGGTAAGTCATGGTTTCGATCAATGGAGCAATCATCATTAATAACAGGGGGTTGAATTATTACTCTTCTTGAAGAAAAGTTTTTTAATTGATCCAAAAAGTAATCGTTTCCAATGAGGATATCTTCGATATTTAGAATAGGTCTTTCTTGATCGTAGGCAAATAATCTAAAGCGTGATTTGGCCTCATCTATGTATTTTTTGCCAGATCCATTAATATCACCGAATAAGATTAACTCGTCATCACGACTCAAATAATCAAAAATAGTATTAGTCGATTGATGAAACATGGGTAGGTACCACTCCATACCTGCGAATGGTATACCTTTACTGATACTCTGATAGATTCTTGATTTTGATGGATCGCCTTCAAATCGATCTCGATATGACTCTCTAAATGAAGTCACGCCAGTCTCATCAAGACGGCATTCTTTGGCAGGTAAAAGCTTGATTTCACTCACAGGATAAAGGCTTCGCTGGGAATCTACATCAAAGGTTCTAATCGACTCAATTTCTGAATCAAAAAAATCAATCCTGAAGGGAATGATCGAGCCCATTGGAAAAATATCTAAAATACCACCCCGCGTTGCATATTCACCAGGATTAATAACCTTGTCTACATTCAAATAGCCGCTATGGGTAAGTTGATTTTTAAATAGTGCAATATCAACATCTTGGCCTTTTTTAAATAAAAACGTGAATTGCTGAATATATTCTTTGGGAGGTAGAAGATGGGTACATGTAGTGATTGGAAGTAAATTAATATCAAACTCACTCTGGGTCATTAAATAGAGGGTTTGTAGTCTTTCAGAAATTAAATCAGGATGGGGTGATATCTCATCATAAGGAAGCGTTTCCCAGTCTGGGAGCAAGTTGATTTTTAGATCAGGATAGAACCAACCAATTTCCTCCTTAAGCCTTATGGCATCAAGAACAGATGGGGTAAAAATATTTATTCGTTTTGATTTAGTTTTTTTAAGGTGAAGGCCGACCTCAATTGGAAAGTATCCGTCTTGATTGAATTCCGTTTGACTATTAATATTTTTATTGGTCATGCATTAATTTTTAAAACGTGACATTATAAACAAATTAATAGATAACCGAAGGTTCTAAAATGAACGAAAAAGAACAAGTAGCCAAAGAGGCAATTAACTATATTAAGGATGGTATGATCATTGGTTTAGGTACGGGTTCTACGGCAAATCTTTTTATTGACTTCTTAAGTGCTAAAGTAAAACAAGAATCATTAAATATTAAAGTCGTTGCCAGCTCAACCGTAAGCCAAATCAGAGCAATTAATTCAGGGTTAAGTTATATATCGCTCGATCAAATTGAGTCAATTGATCTATACATTGACGGTGCTGATGAGGTTACTAAAGAACTAGAGGTGCTTAAGGGTCGAGGCTACGACCTGGTTAGAGAAAAATTATTAGCCAAAACTAGCAAGCAGTTCATTGTGATTGGGGACAAATCTAAAATGGTTGCTAAAATCGGCGAAAAGTTCCCAATTCCTATTGAAATTACGCCAATTGCATGGAAAATTGCAAAAAAGCTTATTACAGAAATTAGTCAAAAATGTGATCTCAGGCCCAATGCTGCTGGCGATGCTTACGCTATTACCTCCTATGGCAACTATGTTCTGGACTGTGAATTTAAGTACGATGATTTGTCTAAATTAGCTTCGGAAATTTCTCAAATACCTGGTGTCATTGAACATGGAATTTTTTTAGATATGACTCATCTGGCCCTGATTGCAGACCAAGGCAATATCATGAAGTATTCCTAAGTTTCGATAGAAATTTTTTGTATTCCACCCATGTAGGCTTGTAAAACTGTAGGGATACCTATATCACCATTAGATTCCTGATAATTTTCAAGGATAGCCACCAGCGCCCTGCCCACTGCAAGACCTGAGCCATTAAGTGTATGCAATAGATGATTCTTCTTATTCGAGTCTTTGAACCTTGCTTTCATCCTGCGAGACTGAAAAGCCTCACAATTAGATACGGATGATATTTCTCTATAAGTTTGTTGAGATGGGAGCCACACTTCAAGATCGTAAGTTTTGGATGCACCAAAACCCATGTCACCGGTGCACAAACTCACTACCCGATAAGGTAACTCAAGCTTTGATAGGATATTCTCCGCGTGCTGAACCATTTCATCTAATGCCTTGTAAGAATGGTCGGGGTGCACTATCTGAACCATTTCAACTTTTTCAAATTGATGTTGCCTGATCATGCCACGCGTATCTTTACCATATGAACCTGCCTCAGATCTAAAGCAAGGTGTTAATGCAGTAAGCTTAATGGGAAGCTCTTTTTCATCAACAATGAGGTCGCGTGCAAGATTAGTAAGGGGCACCTCGCCGGTTGGGATTAGAAATAACCTATCATCATCGCCTCTTGAAGTTGAAAAAAGATCCTCTTCAAACTTAGGTAACTGTCCTGTACCTAATAATGAATCAGCATTCACAAGAAAAGGGGTATAACACTCTTCATAACCATGATCATTAATTTGCGTATCTAACATGAATTGGGCAATGGCACGATGTAACCTTGCAATCGCACCACGCATAAAAGTAAATCGCGCCCCTGAAAGTTTAGCGCCTAAGTCAAAATCTAACCCATGAGAAAAGCCTACATCTACATGGTCTTTAACTTCAAAATCATAGGTTTTAATAGTCCCAGATTCCTTTACAACCTGATTATCGTTCTCATTTTTACCAACCGGAACACTATCATGAGGCAAATTAGGTACCGTCAATAAATAATCTTGCAATTCATTTTGAATTTTTAACAAGTTAGTCTCTAGATCTTTTAGGTCAGAAGATACTTTAGAAACTTCATTCATAATGTCTGTGGTGTCCCCACCTTTAGACTTTTCAATACCAATTTGCTTAGATAGCTGGTTTCTTGATTCTTGGAGTTCTTGAGTTTTAACCTGTAGCTCCTTGCGCTGAGTCTCAAGAGATGAAAAAAGTTTACTGTCAAAATTAAAGCCTCTTGTAGAAAGCTTTTTTTCAACTGCCGCCAAATCATCTCTTAATAGATTAATATCAATCATTATTATTTCTTTCTCTTGTTATATGCTTCATCAAGACTTTTTAAAAAGTCTAATTTATCAGATATTTTTTTCTCTAAGCCCCTGTCAGTAGGGTTGTAAAATTTTACAGGTTCTACATCATCAGGGAAATATTTTTCACCTGCTGCATATGCATAAGGCTCATTATGCGCATAACGATAATCTTTACCATAATTTAAATCACTCATTAATTGGGTGGGTGCATTTCTTAAATGAAGAGGTACATCCGTATGCGGCTGATCTTTGATAAAAGATTTAACATCATTATAGGCAACATAGGCACTATTACTTTTTGGTGCCATTGCAAGGTAGATAACAGCGTTACTGAGGGCTAATTCGCCCTCAGGAAAGCCAAGTCTCTCGTATATTTGATAAGCCTCAAGCGCCATGGTCTGAGCTCTAGGATCCGCTATACCGATATCTTCTATGGCAATGCGAACAATTCTCCTTGCTAAGTACAATGGGTCAGCCCCGCCATCGAGCATCTTAAACAACCAGTAAAGTGCGGCATTGGGGTCCGATCCTCTAACAGACTTATGAAGGGCAGAAATTTGGTCATAGAATTGATCTCCCGACTTATCAAAATGTCTCGTTTTTTCAGAAATAATCTTTTTTATTATTTCGTTGGTTATCGCTGATTCTTTTTGAAGTGTTATTTGATCAATAGCCATTTCTAGAAGATTAATTAATCTTCGTGCGTCGCCAGAAGAAAAAAGTAATAGAGTTTCTTGGGCAGTTTCTTCAATGTTTAAATTAGATTGTTTCTTGATAACTCGATCAATTATTTTTTTTAGAGCTTCATCATCAAGAGCCTTAAGTGTGTAGACCTGGCATCGGCTGAGAAGCGCCTTATTAACCTCAAAGGAAGGGTTTTCTGTTGTTGCCCCAATAAATGTTATGAGGCCTGACTCTATATGAGGTAAAAAAGCATCTTGCTGACTCTTATTAAAACGATGAACCTCATCGACAAAGAGAATGGTTCTTTTTTGATGATGTTCTAAATTAAGTTTAGCAATCTCAATGGATTCCCTAATCTCTTTAACGCCTGATAAAACTGCAGATTGAGAAATGAAATTAAAATCGCATGTTTTTGAAATCACATGAGCCAACGTGGTCTTTCCAACACCAGGTGGGCCCCACAATATCATCGAAGGTAATTTACCAGACTCAATTGCAAGTCTTAATGGCTTATCTTGAGCCAATAATTGTTCTTGACCTATAACCTCCTCAATTGTGGTGGGTCGTAAGTATTCAGCTAATGGGGTTTGCGTATTCGTCACCTAATTTTTTATTACATCAACCCCTTCTGGGGTGTTAAAGAGAAAAAAAGCATCGTTAATTGTTTTATTTTCCTTGAGGTCAATAAAAGAAATATTCGTCACATAATCAAAATTATCTTGAATTTGCATCTCACTTAATTGATTTTTATTAAAAGAAATTAAAATCTGCTTAAATGAGGATTCATTGACTTTCTTAGGGACCGCCCTAAACCATTCTTTTTCGTCTTTTTTTAAAGTATCGATTAAGAAGAATTCTTTTGCTTTCGAGCTCACAAGAAGCATGGCAGGACTCACGCCACCTAATTTTTTTAATGCACTTAAAATGACTTGTTTTAAATCAGGATCGTACATATAAATTAACTCACCATCACTGATAATTTGATTTTTATAAGGCTCCTCATAATTCCATCGAAACATATTAGGTTTCTTAAAATAAAAATGGCCTTTAACCTCCTGGACCAGGTCTCCATTGATGTCAGTAACTACCTGCTCAAAGTCGCCTGAGAGTGTCTTCATATTATCTATAAGTGAAGCAAAACGCTCATTATCAGATGCAAAAAGATTAGAAATAAAAAAAATAAAACAGATGAGGACTCTAGTCATTGGAATCAGGTGCAATAATTTCTCGATTGCCATTACTCTGCATGGCAGATACAAGGCCTGCTTTTTCCATATCCTCAATAATTCTGGCTGCCCTATTGTAGCCAATTCTTAAGTGACGCTGAACGTATGAAATTGAAGCTTTTCTCGTTTGCATAACAACTGCAACAGCTTCATCGTAGAGCGGGTCTTTTTCGCCTGATGTGTCATCAAAACTTCCGCCACCGATAGAATCATTTTCAGAAGGATTTAAAATTTCTTCGATATATTCTGGCTGGCCTTTTTGTTTAAGAAAATTTACAACCTTATGCACCTCATTATCCGATACAAATGCACCATGAATTCTATTAGGATAGCCCGCACCAGGAGCCATATAAAGCATGTCGCCTTTTCCAAGCAAAGTTTCAGCCCCCATTTGATCCAAGATGGTCCTTGAATCGACTCGACTTGATACTTGAAATGCGATCCTAGAAGGAATATTTGCCTTAATCAGTCCTGTAATAACATCCACAGAGGGACGCTGGGTTGCTAAAACTAAATGGATTCCAGATGCCCTTGCCTTTTGAGCCAATCTCGCAATGAGCTCCTCAATTTTTTTACCCACAACCATCATCAAATCTGCTAGCTCATCGATCACAATTAAAATTTGTGGCAGCTCATTTAAGGGTTCAGGATTTTCTGGATCAAGTGAAAATGGATTAGTAAGCGGGTTATTTTTTTCAATGGAATCTGCAAGTTTTTGATTAAAACCAGCAATATTTCTAACACCAAATGTAGACATTAATTTATAACGCCTTTCCATTTCAGCTACTGCCCAATTAAGTGCATGGCCCGCCTGCCTCATATCTGTCACAACAGGTGTTAATAAATGTGGAATCCCATCATAAACTGAAAGCTCAAGCATTTTTGGATCCACTAAAATCATTTTCACCTCATTAGGTTTAGCTTTATATAAAATACTTAGAACCAGTGCATTAATAGCTACAGATTTTCCAGACCCAGTCGTACCAGCGATTAAGAGATGGGGCATCTTAGTAATATCAGCAACCTCAGGTTTTCCGGAAATATCTTTACCTAAGGCAAGTGTTAGCAGCGCGGATGTATCCGCAAACACTTTTGAACTCATAATTTCTGAAAGGTAGACAACTTGACGATCTGTATTAGGAATTTCTAAACCCATACAGGTTTTACCGGGTATCGTCTCAACAACCCTGACGCTTATAACTGACAGTGCTCGAGCTAAATCTTTTGATAAATTAGTAACCTGACTACCCTTTACTCCAGGCGCAGGTTCAAATTCATAGCGAGTAATAACCGGTCCGGGCTGTGCTGAAATAACTTTAGCCTCAATACCAAAATCTAATAATTTTTTCTCAATTAGTCTGGAAATAAACTCAATCGTCTCGGCCGATTGCGTTTGAACTTGTTTTTGAGGTTGGTCTAATAAATGCAGTGGTGGAAGTTCGGCATCGGAATCCCCAAAGAGATTCGTCTGCTTTTCTTTAACAACACGAACACTCTCTTTGATTGTGGTCTTTGGCTCAATAATGGTAACCGGGATACGGTCCTCATTTTTCTTTCGCTCAAGCAATACAAACTCATCCCTTTGGCGCTCAAACTTTTTACCCTCACGTCGGTCTAGCCAGCTAGAGTAGGACTCAGATAGGTAATGAATAAAATTACAAATAAAATTTCCCAAGCCCTCAGAAATGCTGATCCAAGACCAACCAGTAAATAAACTAAACCCAACTGCAAAACTTGTGATTAAAAAAATAAGTGACCCAATATAACCGATCGTATTGTAAAGATTAGTATTTATGATTTGGCCCAAGAATCCACCTTGCAGCGTTGGTAATTCAGCAGAAATGCTAACAATATGGCCCGCTTCAATGGCTGACGAGGAGATAATTAAAACCAAGAAACCAAAATAATGAACCGCGAGTACGTGCTTGGTTTGATAATTTTCATTTTCAATACGCGGATAGATCAAAAAGATACTGTAAAAGCTTAAAAAAACCATCCACCAAGCCGAAATTCCAAAAGCATATAGCGATAAATCAGCAAAATATGAGCCAAAAATACCTCCCATATTATGAATGGCACTTTTGCCATCAATGGCATTTGACCATGATGGGTCTGAAACCGAGTAGCTTCCAAAAGCAAGCGTAATGTATAGGCCTATAAAGAGTAGAATAAACCAAGTGGCCTCACGAAATATCCGATGAGCTAAAATCTGAGGTGTTTGATCAGAGACAATTTTTTTTATACTTTTTTTTGATCTTTTTTTTGCGAACACGTTTGTAGAGAACTGATATATGTAAGTAAATTATAGCAGTATGTAGAATAAAAAAATCTAAAAAAATTTAAGAAAAAAGCTATTAATGTTTGCTTCAAAGGCCACTGTTTTATAAAATCAATTTTTAAAAATTTTTTCAATTCAATAAATATGGCAAAACATTCACCTCTGATTATTTTAGGCTCTGGCCCCGCTGGATACTCTGCCGCTGTATATGCTGCAAGAGCTAACCTAAAACCACTTTTAATAACCGGCATCGCACAGGGAGGTCAACTCATGACTACCACCGATGTTGATAATTGGCCGGCAGATGCTGATGGTGTTTTAGGTCCAGAATTAATGTCTAGATTCGAAAAACATGCACTCAGATTTAACACAGAGATCGTTTTTGATCACATAAATAAATGTGACTTACAATCAAAACCCTTAAAGTTAATCGGTGATAGCGATGAGTATACTTGCGATGCACTTATTATTTCTACAGGAGCCTCAGCAAAATATCTAGGCCTTCAAAGTGAATCAAATTTTATGGGTAAAGGTGTTTCAGCCTGCGCTACTTGTGATGGTTTTTTCTATAAAGATCAAGAGGTTGCTGTAGTTGGTGGTGGCAATACAGCAATTGAAGAGGCGCTATACTTATCTAATATTGCATCCAAGGTCACAATCATTCACCGAAGAGATAAGTTTAGGGCAGAAGCGATTATGATGGATAAGGTCTACAGCAAGGTTAAGGAGGGAAAAATTGTTTTAGAACTTTTTTATGAGCTTGATGAGGTTTTAGGTGATGAAAAAGGTGTGAATGCAATTCAAATTAAATCCACAAAAGATCAATCTATAAAAAAAATTAATCTACAGGGTGTTTTTATTGCCATTGGACATAAGCCCAATACTGATATTTTTGAGGGTCAACTTCAAATGGAGAATGGTTACATTGTTACCAAATGTGGACGAGATGGAAATTTCACTGCCACAAGTATTGATGGAGTCTTTGCCGCAGGGGATGTTCAAGATCATATTTACAGGCAGGCAGTTACAAGTGCAGGAACAGGATGTATGGCGGCCTTAGATGCGGAAAGATTTTTAGCCAGTAATGAGTAACAAAGACAGTTCATTTTTGGATGCCGTTAAAGATGTCAAACCTCTCAAAAAAAAATCTGATACCGTGTCGTTTGAGTCAAAAAAACCAAAACCCATTCCCAAAAAACTCATTGAGGATGAAAAAAATGTCCTTCATGATTCTTTAAGCGATCATTATTTAGTAGCTGAACTCGAAGCTGATGAGAACACCCATTATCTTAAAGAAGGTCATTCGCCAGACATTATAAGAAAACTAAGGGGTGGATTTTGGTCTATTCAAGACTCGATCGATCTTCACGGCTTAACTACGGATGAAGCAAAAATTTACTTATCCGACTTTTTGCATGAATGTCTACATCGAGATAAAAGATGTATCCGTATTATTCATGGCAAAGGTATGGGTTCAAAAAATAAAGAACCGGTGCTTAAAAAAAAGGTCAGGAGTTGGTTAATACAAAAAAATGAAGTGATTGCTTATGTAGAGGCTCCAAAACATGATGGAGGAAGTGGAGCGATTATCGTCCTTATCAAAAATAGTTAATCTTTTTCCATCAAGCATATTGCCTGAGCTGCAATTCCCTCTCCTCTTCCCAAAAAACCAAGCCCTTCAGTCGTAGTGGCCTTAATATTAATTTGACTAAGCTCGCAACTACAATCCTCGGCGATATTTTTTTTCATTTTTTGCACATGGGGTGAAATCTTTGGCTTTTCACAAATAATCGTTACATCAAGATTAACTAATTTAAAGCCTTTTTTTTGAGCCATTAAAAAAACATTTTTTAAAATAATACGGGAATCAAGATCCTTATTCTTTGAATCTTGATCAGAAAAATGATGCCCTATATCACCCTCGCTAATGGCACCCAAAATTGCATCAGCAATGGCATGTAACAATACATCAGCATCTGAGTGGCCCTCAAGTCCAAGAGGATGATCTATAGTGACCCCACCAATAATGCATGGTCTATTTTTAACAAACCTATGGACATCAAGGCCCTGCCCAATTCTAATCATGTTTATTAACCCTTAAAATTTCCAATGATTTTTCAGCCCTCTTCATATCATCAGGAAATGTGACTTTAAAATTTAATGGGGTACCCTTAAATAATTTTGGTCTATACCCTAAAGACTCAATGGCTTCAGATTCATCTGTAGGTATTCCATCAAAATTTTCTAAGGCTTTTTTTAAGAGCTTAAACCTAAACATTTGAGGGGTTTGTGCGAGCCAAATTTCATCCCTATTTTCAGTGCTGATAATTTCATTTTGTTTGTTTACTCTCTTCACTGTATCTGAGGCAGGAAGTGCCATAATACCTCCCACTTTATCCTTTCCAATCGCATCAATAAATTGATGAATCATAACCTCAGTAATACCTATCCTCGCTGCATCATGAACCATAATCCATTCATCGGCCATACATTTAATTTGATTAATTGCATTCAAAACAGTTTCGGCACGAGAGGCTCCTCCGCAATAGTGAATATGGGTTTTGTTTGAAAATTTATTTTTTAAAATTTCAATATGATTCTGTTCTTTTGATACAGCTATATTTATTGAATCAATCTGACTGATACGAGAAAAAACAGACTCAACGATTTCAATTAATGTTTTATTGTTACCAAGAACAGTGAACTGTTTGGGAAGCACCTGGCCCATTCTTAAGCTTGAGCCAGCAGCGGGAATAATAAGATGAATCTTCGCCATGAGAAAATTTTATCATGGCGAAGTAACTTTAATCTCGAGTCATCGAATTAATTTTATGGATTGATAAATCTGCGCCTGCAAACTCATCCTCTCGGGATAATCTTATGTCAAAGAGTTTATGTACCAGTGAGTAGACAATGTAACCACCGATGAAAGCAACAGCAATACCTGCAAGCGTGCCTACAAGTTGCGACATAAATGTTACACCACCCATGCCACCAAAGTATTCAAGGCCAAAAATGCCAGCTGCGATACCGCCCCATGCACCACATAAACCATGCAGCGGCCAAACACCTAAAACGTCATCAATCTTCCACTTGATTTGTGCTAAGGAAAATGTCCACACAAATAGAGCGCCAGCAACTAAGCCAACTACTAAAGCACCTAATGGGTGAAATAAGTTTGATCCAGCACATACTGCTACCAAACCTGCTAAAGGTCCATTGTAGAGAAAACCTGGGTCATTTTTGCCAACAACTAAGGCCGCCAATGTTCCTCCAACCATGGCCATTAATGAATTAACTGCGACGAGTCCTGAGACTCCATCTAGCGTCTGTGCTGACATAACATTAAAACCAAACCACCCAACGGTTAGGATCCATGAACCAAGGGCTAAAAAAGGAATATTTGAGGGTGGAATTGCTATGAGTTTTCCATCTTTAGTGTAACGACCATGTCTTGCGCCTAAGATGATTACTGCGGCCAACGCAATCCATCCGCCCATTGCATGAACAACCACTGAGCCTGCAAAATCATTAAATGCAGCGCCAAAGTTATTTTCTAAGAAAGCTTGAAAACCATAATTCCCATTCCATGTCGCACCCTCAAAAAAAGGATAAACAAAACCTACTAAAATAAACGATGCGATTAATTGAGGATTAAATTTCGCTCTTTCAGCAATTCCGCCAGAGATAATGGCAGGAATAGCCGCAGCAAAAGTTAAAAGAAAGAAAAATTTAACGAGATCATATGCGCTTTTTTCACTTAATGAAGAGGCAACTGCATAAAAATCTAACCCATAAGCCAAGGAATACCCAATAAAGAAATAAGCGATGGTGGATATTGAAAAATCAGCCATGATTTTAGCAAGCGCATTAACCTGATTTTTTTCACGAACTGTACCTACCTCTAAGAACGCAAAGCCAGCATGCATTGCAAGCACCATGATTGCGCCAAGTAGTATAAAAAGAACATTACCTTGATCAACTAATGAATCCATTACTTACTCCTGTTAATTTTTTGTAGAATAATAATTAATGTTTTACAAAAAATTGAGGTTTAGAGCCATTTTTTTGTTGATTTATTAACTGAAATTATTTTTTGCATTAAATTGGTGCATAAATTATTAAAAATGTTTGAGATTTTTTTATCATTAATGATTGGTTTAACTATTTTCGCTTGGTACGAAATGGTTAAGAAAAGAGAAATTGCCATCGAGGCAAGCAAAAGGATTGCAAGCAATTTCAATCTTCAGCTTCTTGATGATAGTGTCTCTTGCAGTTCGTTTAAAATTATTAAAACCTCATCATGGCCAATGATTAAAAGGGTTTACAATTTTAAAGTTAGCTCAACAAAACAAGATTCCATTGATTGTCATCTAACATTATTAGGGGGTGAATTAGTTAACTGGTACATACCTCCCTATCCAAAATTAAATTAATGTATAAAGGACGCTTTGCACCCTCTCCTTCAGGACCGCTGCATTTGGGGTCCATATCAACCGCTATTGCAAGTTACCTAGATGCAAAATCTAATCAAGGATTATGGCTGCTAAGAATTGATGATATCGACTCCACTAGAACGACTAGCCACTTCACAAAAATGATATTAAAACAGCTTGATGATTTGCATTTACATTGGGATGAGACTATTCAATATCAAAGCAAAAGGCTTGAGCATTACCGCCACTACCTTCATAGCTTAAATGAAATTAAATGCACCTATATCTGCAACTGTTCAAGGAAAAAAATTTCTGAGCAAGGCGAATTAGGAGTTGATGGTTATATCTATCCAGGCACCTGTCGTTTGAAATCAAATTTGATGCAACGAAATAATTCAATAAGAATAATCACGCTTGATGAGATGATTAAATTTGAGGATAAAGTGCAAGGGTCTGTACAACAAAACATTTTAAAACATTGCGGAGACTTCATTATTAATAGAAGTGATGAAATATTCGCTTATCAATTCTGTGTCGTGATTGATGATTATCTTGACAAAATAACCAATGTCATCAGGGGTTCAGATTTATTAGAATCCACGCCAAGACAAATCTACATTCACAAAAAATTAAAATTCGATATTCCAGACTACGGACATATTCCTGTACTAAATTTCAAAAATAAAAAATTGAGTAAAGGTAACGGTGATCGCCTTGATATCCATAATGATGCGCAAAAAATTTGGCTTACCTGCCTAAAAATCCTAAACCAGAGGATGCCTAATAAGGATTTAAGCCTTAGGGAGATTATTCAGCATGCAATTGAATTTTGGGATATTAAAAAATTAAAGAAAATTAAATCAATTGATGTTGACGAGCATATTCAAACATAACAATTGAGGCAGCAGATGATACATTGAGTGACTCAACATCACTCTTCATGGGTATTGAAATTTTTTTAGAGCAAATAGACTCTATTTTTGCATCTATGCCGCATCCCTCGTTACCCAAAACAAAGGCTGCTTTAGATGGAAAATTGGATTTATAAATAGATTCACCCCCCAGAGATAGAGCATAAGCCTCAAAGTCAGATTCAGAAATAATTTTTTTTAGATCCTGATCTTCAAAACACTGCAGTGAGAATTGCGCGCCTTGACTACCTCTAAGAGTTTTTGGGGACCATAAATCAGCACACCCCTTTGACATAAATATTTGGTCAACAAAAAAAGCTTGTGCAGAACGAAGAATGCTTCCAAGATTCCCAGGGTCTTGAATATCATCAAGCAATAAAGTTAATCTTGGATTTTCTACATTTTCTTTAATAGGAATATCTATGATCGTCATGATTCCGGTGGAACTTTTTTGACCTGAAATGGATTTAAGTAACGTGTCGCTTAAATGATAAAAGTCATAATTGTAGTTATGATGATCATGGAAGATCTGTTTAAGAATTTTTTCATCCGAAAAAAAAACTGCGCGAAACGCATCATGATGCAACCTATAACTCTCAATCAGGTGGGCCCCATCTAATACAGTTTGCTTTTGCAATGATCTATATTGATTGCTGGAATAGAGTTTTTTAAGGTGCTTGAAAAGTTTATTTTCCTTAGAAGAGATATTTTTTATTTGCATTGTTTACTGGAAAGCCTCTAAGGGTTCTAACTTATAGCCCTTTTTTCTAAAAAAATTTAAAAGACCAGAATCACCACTTAAGTGCGATGCGCCAACCGCAATAAATAATTTTTTATCATGCATTGTTTTTTCAATCATCTGCGTAAAACGTAAATTTCTTTCATAAAGTAATTTATGGAGTAAGACATCACTGATGTCTAAACTAACTCCGTCTTGTAAACTTTTTTGGTTCATTTCAAGAATTTGCTTAGGATCTTGATTTAGATAAGCTGCTACCAAAGCTTCAAAATCATGACGTCTTTGATCATCATTAAAATTAATAGCCAATTTCAGAAAATTAATTTGATCATCATACGTTAATGCATCTAATGCCGAATAATGATCCTCCAAATTATCTAATCCATCAGTCGAAATTAAACTATCTTGAGCAATAGATTTCAGCATATTATCTTGAATAAATGGTGTTGCAGGTTCGGGCGAATTAATAATAATGGCCAGCAACCAAGGTTTTAAATTAAGTGCAAAATCATAAGGAATCGAATGAAAATTAACTCTCTCATTTAATTTTTCCTGCTCCTCTTGCGACAAATAAGTACTTATCATTCGATTTTGCTTATCCTCTAAAATCGAATAGTCCTTTAAATCATTGGTTTCACTAAAAAAAATATCTGAATTTTTGATAGCGTTGATAACATTTGAATGAAAATTAGTAACCCGATTATCATCAATATGAATTGTTCCAAATACATAATGATGCCTATCGTTTTCATCAATTACTCGCCAAAAAATAGAGGATCTTGAGGTGTCAGCAAAAGCGCAAGCACAGGCTAATAATAAAAAAATCACAAAGGTTGTGAAAAAAAAATTTTTATAAAGCATAATAATAGTTATCTGTGAAACCCAAACTATAGATTACATAAAAAAATGAGTTTCGTTGAAAAAAATAATTTAAAGCGCATACAATTTTATGTAACCACTAAGTATTCATGCGGTTACTTACTGCACCGTAATGCACAGTCAATTGTTGCAACACCTTACAAAAGAATCGGTACGAACGCCTATAACGATCTGATCAAAAAAGGTTTTAGAAGAAGCGGCCAGTATGTTTATAAACCACACTGTGCTGATTGCAAATCTTGTATTCCAATTAGAATAAATTCACATGATTTTATTCCAAGCAGATCCCAAAAAAGAGTCATCAAAAAACACAATCATTTATCCATGAAAATATTGCCTTTAAGCTTCAATGAGGATCACTACGAGCTTTATGTTAATTACCAAAAAAATAGACATAAAACTTCATCTGAATCTGAGAGTGATATTTCTGATTACAATGATTTTTTAGCCCAGAGCAATGTGAATTCAAAAATTTTTGAATTTAGAGACATGAATGAATTAAAGATCGTATCCATCATTGACTTAGTGGATGATGGTATTTCAGCGGTTTATACATTTTTTGATGTAAAAGATAAAAGTGCTAGCTATGGCACATTCTCTATCTTGAAACTAATTGATTATTGTAAAAAAAATGAATTAACTTATTTATATCTTGGTTATTGGATCAATGAGAGTAGAAAAATGAGATATAAAATTAATTTCAAGCCATATGAATTAATGATCGATGATACCTGGCAGTCGGCTTTAGGCTGACCTACATGATACAATTTCATTTTTGAAAATCTTTTATAAATGTCAAAAGTAATTATCTCAGGTGTTGGTCTTATCGGCGGGTCAATAGCCCTAAAAATAAAGCAACAAAAGTTATTTAATGAAGTTGTCGGTATCGCCAGGCCGGGTGGTACCAACCTCAAACCATTTGTAAAGTCAGGCATGCTTGATCGTGTTTCAATGTGTATTGAAGAGGAGATTAGAGATGCGGACTTAGTTATTCTTGCATCTCCGGTAGCCCAAATTGAACAAACTTTTCAAGTTATCACGCCCCATCTTGGGAGCAAAACTCTGATCACGGATGTTGGGAGTACCAAAAAAAATATCATGATGTCGGCGAAAAAAGGTTTAAAAAATAAACATCATCAATTTGTTGGATCTCATCCAATAGCTGGATCAGAAAAGCATGGTCCTGGCTCAGCCCAGATAGATCTTTTTTTAAAAAAAAATATTATCGTCACTCCCTTCGCGAAGACACCGCAAAAAAATATAAATACCATTAAAAAATTTTGGCATGCCATTGGAGGTAAAACCACCGTTCTCGATGCCAAGACACATGATCAAATTTTTTCAACTGTAAGTCATCTTCCTCATATGCTTGCATTTGGTCTTGTAAATCAAATCTTACGAGATAAAAATAAAAAATTAATGCTTAATTTTGCTGCAAGTGGTTTTAGAGATTTCTCAAGAATTGCTGCAAGTTCGCCTGAAGTTTGGAGGGATATATGTATAGCAAATAGATCATCCTTAATTACCGATTTAAAAAAATTTCAAAGCCAAATCGATAAAATGATTTCTCTCATTGAAAAGAATGATGAAAAAAAACTACTCAATTACTTAAAAGATGCAAGTAAAACTCGGCAAGAGTGGTCTGAATAATCAATGAATCAAATTGAACTCCTAAATGCAAAAAGTATTTCTGGCGATATTTCATTGCCGGGTTCAAAAAGTATTACGAATAGGATTTTACTTCTGGCTGCATTAGGGTCAGGGTCGATTTCAATATCAGGTTCATTGGAATCTGATGATACAAATTACATGATAGAGGCATTAAAAAAACTAGGCGTAAATATTAATAAGAGCGGTGCTCAGATAGAAATATTAGGTACTCATGGAAAATTTACAAATAATAATGCCGAATTATTTCTTGGCAATGCAGGAACAGCTTACCGACCGCTAACAGCTGCCCTCTCGCTTATGAATGGGAATTACCTACTTGATGGTGTAGATAGGATGCAGGAACGTCCGATTAAAGATTTAGTCGATGCATTAACTCAATTAGGTGCAAACATAGAATACAAAAAAAATGTAGGTTTTCCTCCTTTGAAAATATCGCCTCCTAATCTAGCAGATAGTCCAAAAATTAAAATTAAAGGCAATGTCTCCAGTCAATATCTAACAGCCTTACTGATGGCATGCCCACTATTAAAAAGACCTGTTGTGATAGATCTTGATGGCGAGCTCATTTCAAAACCGTATATTGATATGACCTTAAAACTTCTTCACAAGTTTGGGGTAAATTACATTAACAATAACTGGAAATCTTTTGCCTTAAAAGAAGCTCAAAACATCTCTAATCCATCCACTATAAATATCGAGGGAGATGCATCATCAGCCTCATACTTTTTTGCAGCTGCAGCAATCGCAGGTGATATTAATGTCATTGGCATTGATGATCAAAGTATTCAGGGTGATATTGAGTTTGTTAAAGTTTTAGAAAAAATGGGTGCCAAAGTTAAATTTAATAATAATTCTATTTCTGTCTCCAAAGGCAAGGCTCTCATTGGTCAAGAGGTTGATTGCAAGATGATTCCTGATGCTGCAATGACCCTAGCTACTTTATCTTTTTTTTGTAAAGGAAGCACCACCCTTAAAAATATTGGAAGTTGGCGAGTTAAGGAAACAGACCGGATTCAAGCAATGCATAATGAACTTACTAAACTTGGAGCAAAAGTAACATCATCGAGTGATGCAATCACTATCACTCCACCTAATAGTATTAATGATGGAATAGATATTGACACCTATGATGACCATAGAATGGCAATGTGTTTTGCTCTATTGAGCTTCACTGATAAAAAGATTTTTATCAATAACCCTGATTGTGTAAGCAAAACATATCCTAATTTTTTTAAAGATTTTAATGGTCTTTTAAATGTCTAGCGAAGATATATTTACCATCGCAATTGATGGTCCTGCAGGATCAGGTAAAGGAACAATTGCAAAAGAACTCAGCAAAATTCTTAATTATCATTATTTAGATTCCGGAGCGATATACAGGGTGATTGCCCTAGCTATTCATAATAAAAAGCTTGAATTTAATCAAGAAAAAAAAATAGTTGAGCTACTTAAAGAAATCGAAATTTCATTTGAATTTGACAAAACTTTTTTGGATGGCAAGGATGTTTCATCTGAAATTAGAGAAGAAAGTATTAGCAAATTAGCATCAAAAATTGCTCAGAACCAGGAGTTAAGAAAATCACTTTTGAGTTTTCAAAGAAGTTTTGCTAAAAAGCCTGGCTTGGTTGCAGAAGGCAGAGACATGACCACCGTGGTATTTCCAGGTGCTGATCTCAAAATATATCTTGATGCTTCCGTTGAGGAGCGATCAAAAAGAAGACATAAACAGTTGATATTAAAAGGAAACAATGTTAATATCGCCAACCTTGTAACTGAAATCGCTTTGCGTGATAAACAGGATAAGGAAAGAGTTCATTCACCATTAGTAATTGATGATGAAGCACATATTATCAACAATGATGGTTTAAGTGTCGAGGAAACTATAAATAAAATACTTGCACTTATAAATTAGTTATTAATGACACACAATCATTAATTTTGATTAACAACCCCATTGCTAGATGGGAAAATTTTAAGGTTATTATGGCAACCACTGAAAAAGTAAAAACAACCCAAGAAAGTTTTGAGGCTCTATTTGAAGAAAGTATGGCCCTTAAAGAGATGCGTCATGGAGAAATAATCACTGCCGAAGTTGTATCGGTTGATAGTGATTTTGTAATTGTGAACGCTGGATTAAAGTCTGAGAGTATTATTAAATCTGAAGAATTTGAAAATGATCATGGTGATTTAGAAGTATCTATCGGTGATCATGTGAAAGTTGCAATTGAAAAATTAGAGGATGGATATGGATCAACCATCCTGTCTAGAGACAAAGCTAAAAAACTTCAGGCATGGTCTGATTTAGAAGAAGCAATGACCAACAATAAAACAGTCAATGGGTATGTTGGTAGCAGAATTAAAGGTGGTTTAAGAGTAACTATTAACGGCATTACTGCATTCCTTCCAGGGTCGCTTGTTGATGTAAGACCAATCAAAGATACTTCCCCATACGAAAATAAGGAATGTGAATTAAAAGTAATCAAAATTGATAGAAAGCGCAATAATGTGGTTGTTTCTCGTAAGGCCGTTATTGAAGAACAGAATGGCACTGATAAACAAAGTATCATTGAAAATCTATCTGAAGGATCAGTTGTAAAGGGTATTATTAAAAATATTACTGATTATGGTGCATTTGTTGACCTTGGAGGTATTGATGGTCTCCTTCATATTACAGACCTTGCATGGAAGCGAGTAAAACATCCTTCTGAGATATTAAATGTAGGAGAAGAGATTGAGGCGAGAGTTCTTAAGTTTGATGAAGAAAAAAATCGTGTCTCTTTAGGTTTAAAACAATTAGATGATGATCCATGGGTCGGTCTTAGTAGAAGATATCCTCTTAATTCAAAAATATTTGGTAAAGTTTCTAACCTCACTGATTATGGTGCATTTATTGAAATTGAGACAGGCATCGAAGGTTTAGTCCATGTTTCAGAAATGGATTGGACCAACAGAAATATTCACCCCACTAAGGCAGTTCACCTTGGAGATGAGGTTGAGGTGATGATCCTGGAAGTAGATGAGGATCGAAGAAGATTGTCACTTGGAATGAAACAATGCCAGCCAAATCCTTGGGAAGATTTTGCAAACAAACATAGCAAAGATGAAAAAATTCAAGGTAATATTAAATCAATTACTGATTTTGGAATATTTATTGGTTTAGATGGTGGAATTGATGGACTTGTTCACCTATCAGATATTTCTTGGACTGAATCTGGTGAAGAGGCAGTTAAGAAATTTAAAAAAGGTGATCAACTTGATGCGATTGTGATCTCTATCGATGTTGAGAAGGAAAGAATATCTTTAGGTATTAAACAGCTGACTTCTGACCCTAATGGATCGGATGATAAACCAGCTGAAAAATCCAAAACTACTAAATCGAAGGCAAAAAAAGAAGAGGCTTCTGAAAACATAGCTACAACTAATTTAGGCGCCCTTCTCAAAGCGAAACTTGATGACAAAAATGACTAAATCTAAACTGATAAATCATTTAGCTAATAGGTTCACACAGCTTGTGCACAAGGACGCTGAATTATCAGTCAAATCTATTATCGATGCAATGTCATTGGCTTTAGCAAAAAAACATCGAATAGAGATTAGGGGTTTTGGGAGTTTTAGTCTTAATTATAGGCCTCCAAGAGTAGGGAGAAACCCTAAATCAGGTATGTCTGTAAATGTTCCTGAGAAATATGTTCCTCACTTCAAACCTGGAAAGGAACTTAAATTAAGGGTTGACCAATAACCACTTTTAAAAAAGCATATCTCTAATATAGATATGCTTTTTTTTATTTTTAAAGTAATCTTTAGTTATGGTTGAATTCGAATTTTGGTGGCTTCTCGTCATTCCTTTTTTCTTTGGTCTTGGTTGGTTCGCTGCCAGGATTGATATTAAACAAATTATCTCTGAAGCATCAGATTTTCCAGTGGCCTATTTTAAGGGTCTTCATTACTTAATTACCAACCAATACGAGAAAGCAGCTGACTCATTTAACGAGGCTGTCAAATTAAATAATAATTCCATAGAGTTACATTTTGCATTAGGTGGTTTACTTCGAAGAACAGGTCAAATTGATAAGGCCATTAATCTTCACAATGACTTACTCGAAACGCGAGAACTTTCATCACATCAAAGAGAATCAGTGATGGCAGAACTGGCACAAGACTATTTTAAAGCTGGTCTCTATGATCGATCTGAAGATTTATTATCAAACTTAAGAAATGATAAATATCTGCAATTCAGTTTAGGAACCCTTCTTGAGATATATGAAAGACAAAGAGAATGGCAAAAAGCTATTCAAATCGCCTTAGAATTAGAAAAAAATTCAGGCATATCTTTTCGAAAGGCAATTAGCCATTTTTACTGTGAACTAGCTACAGAACTTCTGATTGAAAAAAAATATATAGAAGCAAAAGAATTGCTTGATAAAGCTTTAAATGAACATAAAAATTGTGTTCGCTCTAATATTTTATTAGGTGATATCTCAGAAAATCAAGGTAATTTTGAGGATGCCATTTCTTTTTGGAAAAAAATTGAATATCAAAAACCTGAATATTTAGGTCTGGTTGCACCTAAGATTCTAAATATTTTCCAAAGACAGAATAAAACTAACGATGGGTTAAGCCTTTTATCAAGATATTATGATGTTTATAAACTTAAAACATTGCTCGACATCCTATATGAATCAATTATTAATCATGAAGGTCCAACAGAGGCTGAAAAAATTGCAAGAAATGAATTAATTCAAAGGCCGAGTTTGAATGCTTTAGATAAAATTTTTCAAGCGAAAGCCATGGCTAAAGATGACGCTATCGAAGATATTGAATTAATCCAGCAAACAATCAAAAACGCCTTAGGAAACCGTAAGTTTTATGTGTGTAGTGAATGTGGATTTAAAGCGCGGCAGTTTCACTGGCAGTGTCCAGCCTGCAATGGTTGGGAAACCCTCCCCTCTGAACCAATCGACATAATTTTAGATGAATAATAATCAACTTCCTAAAATTTTTGTAGCGCTAGACTTTGGTGATGAAGATACAGCAAAGACTTTTATTAAAAAATTAAGTCCTGATTTATGTGGGCTTAAAGTAGGTAAAGAGCTATTTACATCGTCGGGTCCAAGCCTAATCAAATGGATTCATGAAAAAGGATTTTGCACTTTCTTGGACTTAAAATTTCATGATATCCCAACAACTGTTAAAAAAGCTTGTCGTGCTGCTGCCGATTTAGGTGTTTCAATCCTGAATGTTCATGCTCTAGGTGGATTAAAAATGATGGAGGCTGCAAGAGAAGGAGTAAATGAATCTGATAATAATCCTTTTTTAGTAGCTGTAACCATTCTAACCAGCCATGATGAAGACAGTCTTAAAGACATTGGTATACAGGGAAATCTACAGCAAACTATAAATAAATTGGCGATTGATGCAGCAAGAGCAAAATTAGATGGCATTGTCTGTTCTGCTCAGGATATTCCATTAGTAAAAGATACTCTTCCTGATAATTTTATTTTTATTACACCTGGAATAAGATTAAATGATGAAAAAGATGATCAAAAAAGGATTATGACGCCAAATGATGCCATAAAAAATGGGGCTTCTTTTTTGGTTATAGGAAGACCGGTAACTTTATCTGATGACCCTGTAAAAACACTGATAAAAATTAACGACGAAATTAATCTTTAACAGTATTTAATTCAATCATTTGGTCCACAGACTCTCTCTCAACCCTTTTTAACATATGCTCATACTGATTAATTTTCTTAACTGAATTATTAATCTGATCGAAATCAGTAAATTCCTCATCAAAAAAAGCTGAGATCTTATGAGTTAATACTGGTAATACCGGTGAAAGGTATAAAGAGATAACCCGAAATGATTGAAGAGCCGCTGAACAGATTTCATGAAGGTCTGAATTAGGCTGATCTTGGTTGTCTTGTTTTGCTAAAACCCATGGTTCTTTGTTGTTTATGAACTCATTCACCGACTCAATTGAATTCATGATGAGCCTATTAAGTTTACTGAACTCTCTGTCATGATAATATTTTTTTACCTCATCAACATTAGATAAAATTCCATCTAATAAAGCTTTGGTTTCATCTGATGTAAATTGATCTTTAGTCATCAAATTATAATCAAAATATTTTTTTATAAATCCAGATGTGCGACTTGGAATATTGATAAATTTTCCTACAAGATCACTATTGATTTTTGAAATAAAATCATCAAGGTTTAAATCCAAATCTTCCATTGAGTCATTAAGCTTACTAAAAAAATAATATCTCAATAAATCAGGATCTTTAACAGTATCAAGATAACTCCTTGCAGTTATAAATGTACCTCTAGACTTTGACATTTTTTCACCATTAACCGTTAAAAAACCGTGGGCAAAAATCTTACTTGGTAATCGGTAATTCGAAAATTCTAATGTGGCTGGCCAAAATAATGCATGAAAATATAATATATCCTTACCGATAAAATGAATAAGTTCAGCCTCAGAATCCTTTGACCAAAATTCATCAAAATTTATATTATTTTTTTCACAAAAATTTTGAAAGCTCGCCATGTAGCCTATTGGGGCATCAAGCCAAACATAGAAAAATTTTCCTGGGGCATCGGGTATCTCAAAACCAAAATAAGGCGCATCACGCGATATATCCCAATCAGCTAGTCCAGCTTTAAACCACTCTTTTAGTTTATTTGCAGCCTCTTTCTGAAGCGTGCCTGACTGTGTCCATTGAGTTAAAAAATCCTCGCACTCAGAGAGTTTAAAAAAGTAGTGTTCAGTTTTTTTTCTTACAGGCTCAGTTCCAGAAATTACAGAGAAAGGTTTAATTAGATCTGTAGGTGAATATGTGGCACCGCACACCTCACATGAGTCACCATACTGATCCTCTGCTTTGCATTTTGGACAAGTACCCTTAATGAAGCGATCAGGTAAAAACATATTTTTTTGATCGTCATAAAATTGCTCAATTTCTTTTTTTTCAATTTTATTATTGCTTACTAATGTTTTATAAATTGATTCTGATAAAAGCTTATTTTCATTTGAATTGGTTGTATAGAAGTTATCAAACTTAACTTGAAAATCATTAAAGTCAGCTGAATGCTCTGCATGAACCTTTGCAACTAGTTGTTCAGGACTAATATTTTCCTTCTCAGCTCGGAGCATAACCGGTGTACCATGCGTATCATCGGCACAAATATAATAAACTTGATGGCCAGACATTCGCTGTGCTCGAACCCAAATGTCTGTTTGAATGTATTCTACAAGGTGTCCTAAGTGTATACTTCCATTTGCGTATGGCAAGGCAGAGGTTACAAGAATTTTTTTCATGAACGGCTTTAATGTATTAGGGTCAAAGAACGTTATTCTATCAAATATTAAATGATGGATATATGAATAACTTAATCAAAATATTATGGAACAAGAATTAAAAAAAATAATTGCTAATTACAAACATCCTGAGATAAATGAAAACTTTATTTCAGAGAAAAATATCAAAATCGATAAGATTAATGATAAATATAAAATTGATATTGAGATCAATTTTTTTGATAGCTTTAATCAAAATAAGATTAGAGAAGATCTAATAAAACACCTAAAAAATTCATTAAATCTTGATATTGAAATTAATGTTACTTCTAAAATAAAAAGTCATGAGGTACAAAATAACCTAACCCCTATGCATGGTGTTAAAAATATAATCGCCATCGCATCAGGTAAAGGTGGTGTAGGTAAATCGTCGGTGACAACAAACTTGGCCTGTGGGTTATCAAAACTAGGTGCAAGGGTTGGTATCCTCGATGCAGATATTTATGGGCCAAGCCAACCACAAATGTTTGGTATTCATCAAAAACCAGAAAGTAAAGATGGTAAATCGATGGAGCCACTCAATTCAAATAATATTCAAATAATGTCGATTGGCTTTCTTGTCGATCAAGAGACACCTATGATCTGGCGAGGCCCCATGGTTACTGGTACGTTGGAGCAGTTATTAAAAGAAACGAATTGGGATACATTAGATTATCTTCTCATTGATCTTCCTCCTGGTACCGGTGACATCCAGCTAACACTGGCTCAAAAAATTCCACTCACGGGTGCGATCATCGTGACCACCCCACAAGATATTGCCCTTCTTGATGCGCGCCGTGGTCTTAAAATGTTCGAAAAGGTTAAAGTTCCAATCCTGGGTATCGTTGAAAATATGTCCACCCATGTATGCTCAAACTGTGGTCATGAAGAATCAATCTTTGGAAAAGATGGTGGAAAACAAATGGCCAATGATTACGCCGTCGATCTATTAGGTTCGCTTCCACTAGATATCAATATCCGTGAAAAATTAGATCAGGGAAAACCTTTTGATCTTCATGAGGATCCTAACAGTACATTTGGAAATATTTTTAGACAGGTGTCTTTAAAAACTTCACTTAAGATAGGTATGCTTAACCAAGACAGGCAAAGTAAATTTCCAAAAATTGTTATCGAAAAAAGTTAAACTAAATCAAAAGATAGGATCTTAATACTCTCTTTAGCACAGACCAAGGATGCGGGAAGATCTTTATTATTTTGCCATTGATTAAAGGCATCAATTTTATTCTTTCCAGTCACGAGAAAAATTAAGTGGTTAGTCATACTCAATCGCTTTGGTGTTAAAGAGACCCTATCTGTAGGTGGTTTAGGTGAATTGGTCACTGGAATAGCATTACGATAGTCGTCCCACTGGTGCCCTGGAAATAAACTGGCAACATGTCCATCTTCACCGAAACCTAGCAGTACAAGATCAAAAAAACTTTTTTCATCAAATAACTGATCATATTCATCGGCAGCTAATTCACGACCTAGCTCACCACGTATGTAGAAAATTTGTTCTTGAGGAATTGAAACATGATTTAACCAAGACTCCTTAGCCATCTCACTATTCCTATTAGGGTCACCTTCGGGTAGACAGCGCTCATCACCAAAATAGACGTTCCATTTTGACCAGTCGGTGTCAAGGCTTTTGAGTCTCTTAAAAATACTTCTTGGGGTATTACCTCCACACAAGACAATACTAAAGTGATTATTTAAATTGATACATTGATTTGCTAAATTTATAATCGTCTCTGCAGCCTTCTTTTCAAATGCTTCCAGAGTGTCAAAGTTGATATGTTCTAAGTTATTTTTTTCCATGAAATTATTGAATTTAATGAATGTTTTTAATGAGTATTTGCTATAATGCGTGGCTCATTTTAACAAAAAAGTAATCCAAAAGATTACCAAATTTTAGACTTCAAAAAAAGGATAACAATGAAATTAGCGATGATCGGTCTAGGAAAGATGGGTGGGAACATGACAGCCCGTCTCATTCGGAATGGAATAAGTGTTGTTGGTTATGATAACAATCAATCGGTTGTTAATGACTTGGCTCAAAAGGAAAATATGATCCCGTCAACATCCGTTGAAGATGCGCTATCAAAACTTGATGAGCAAAAAATTGTTTGGTTAATGTTGCCCGCTGGTGAAGTGACTGAAAAGCAGATACAAGACCTTATCCCTCTTCTTAATGATGGAGATATTATCGTTGATGGTGGAAATTCTAATTACAAGCACAGCATCAAGATGGGTAAGATGTTAGAGGAACATAATATTGGCTTCATGGATTGTGGAACCTCAGGCGGTGTCTGGGGCCTAGAAAATGGTTACTGCTTGATGGTTGGTGCCACCGAGCAAGTTGCCAAGGCTGTCGAGCCAGCCTTAAGAGCCTTAGCAGTGACACCTCAAAATGGTTGGCTTCATGTTGGTCCTGTGGGTTCAGGTCATTTTTCAAAAATGATTCATAATGGTATTGAGTATGGCATGATGGAATCACTTGCAGAGGGTCTTGAGCTATTAAAGGGTAAAGAAGAATTTGGTATTGATATCGCCAAGGTCACTGAATTATGGCGTCATGGTTCAGTGGTTAGAAGTTGGCTACTTGATCTAACGGCCGAAGCACTGCAGGGTGACCAAAATATGGATACGATTGCTCCCTTTGTGGCTGACTCTGGAGAGGGTCGATGGACCGTGGTTGAATCGATTGAACAAGGCATTCCAGCTCCGGTATTAACCTTAGCACTTCAAGTTCGATTCAGGAGCCAAGAACGCAATCAAAAAGGCTATGGCTATAAGCTTCTATCAATTATGCGTAATGCTTTTGGTGGTCATGCGATGAAAAGGAAATCTTAATGATTGATAATGGCACACTCGTCTTATTTGGCGCCAAGGGTAATCTAGCGAGAGTTAAACTCATACCTGGACTTTTTCATCTTGATGACTGTGGGCAGCTTCCCCCAAAAATGAAAATTTTCTCTGTCGGCAGACAAGAGGTCTCACATGAAGAGTGGGTGGCAGAGATTAAGGATATGTTAGATAAAAAATTTAAGGGTAAGTATGATCAGGCTACCTTTGAACGTTTTATCAAAAGGAACATCTATCACTGCAATTTACCTGATGATCCTGACGCCTTTAAAAAAATGGCAGCAAAACTAAATAATGAAGAAGAATTCACAAACAACCTAGCTTTTTTCTTGTCGGTAAGGCCCTCTGATTTTGCGCTTATCGTTGATCAGCTGGCTGATGAAGGATTGCTCACCGAAAAAAATGGTTCATTTAGAAGGGTATTGATTGAAAAACCATTTGGTACAAATTATGAATCTGCGGTTGAGCTACAAAAGTCTATAGAAAAACATTTGAGGGAAGATCAAATCTATCGGATTGATCACTACCTAGGAAAATCGGCACTGCAAAATATTCTTATCACGCGATTTGCCAATAGTATTTTTGAGCCTGTTTGGAATAATCAATTTATTGACCATATCCAAATTACTAATCATGAAACCTTAGGTGTGGGCGATCGAACTACGTTCTATGATGCCACCGGCGCTTTAAGGGATATGATCCAAAGCCATTTGCTTCAGATGTTAGCCCTAACCACCATGGAGGCACCCAAATCATTTAGCCCTGATGATATTCGTGATGCAAAAATCAACTTACTTGAATCTATCCAACCAATACCCATGAATGATTTTGATCATCATGCATTTAGAGCTCAGTACAGCTCTGGAAAGATAGAGGACGAGACTGTTAAAGGTTACCTGGATGAGCTTGAGGATCAGAACAGTGTTACAGAAACCTATGCCGCCATCAAACTCTTCATCAACAACCAAAGATGGAAAGGCGTTCCAATCTACCTTAGAACAGCTAAAAGGCTCCATGAGGGTGGTACATACATCTCAATAAAATTTAAAGACAACAATCCTATCCTAGAAAATGCAGGTTCAAACTGGATGGTGATGAGCATTCAACCTAAAGAAACGACACATTTTGAAATACAAACAAAGGTTCCTGGTTTAAATGACTTTGACTTTAGGGTTTCAAACCTCGAGGCTAATAATCGCGTTGCTGGTGATGAATCTATCGATGCCTACGAGACGCTCATGCTTGATCTCATGGCAGGTAATCAGTCACGCTTCCTTCATATTAATGAAGTGAAAGCTCAATGGAAACTGGTTGATCCAATCATTGAGACATGGATGCAAGATAAAACGAAACCCGTTCAATACGTTGCAGGCTCCTCAGACCCGATCGAGTCAAAAATCATTTTCGAGAACGAAAGCCAATTTTGGCGAAAAAGTATCCATGGTTAAAACCATTTTACGATACAATTTATCTTCAAGTTTTTAGGACATTACATGGCCATAAAATCAGATAGATGGATCAGGCGCATGGCAACCGAGCATGGGATGATCAGTCCGTTCGAGCCAAACATGATTCGTGAACATAACAATGAAAAAATCGTTTCCTATGGGACGAGTAGTTATGGTTATGATATTCGTTGCGCCCCTGAATTTAAGGTTTTTACCAACATAAATAGCACGATTGTTGATCCAAAAGCGTTTGATCCTAATTCCTTTGTTGAGTTTAATGATGATCATTGCATCATCCCACCCAATTCATTTGCTCTCGCAAGGACTGTGGAATACTTTAAAATCCCTCGAAACATCTTAACCGTCTGTGTAGGAAAATCAACTTACGCGCGTTGTGGAATTATCGTGAATGTGACCCCATTTGAACCCGAATGGGAAGGTTACGTTACATTGGAATTTAGCAACACTACTCCTTTACCTGCAAAAATTTATGCTGGTGAAGGGTGTGCTCAAGTTCTGTTCTTCGAGTCAGACGAGGTATGTGAGACCTCTTACAAAGACCGTGGTGGCAAATATCAAGGTCAAAGTGGCGTAACACTACCTAAAATCTAACCATGAAATTTACATTTCCCATCATTATCATCGATGAAGACTTTAAGTCCGATAACTCATCAGGCTATGGCATCCGGGTTCTAGCTGAGTGTATTGAAAAGGAAGGATACGATGTCATTGGAGTCACCAGCTATGTTGACCTAGCCT
>VMBT01000068.1_pt1 | contig 65770 bp, 60 predicted proteins | sample 4404301 | NCBI WGS metagenome assembly VMBT01 (sample SAMN12238535, study PRJNA552566) | marine metagenome | isolation source: Coastal seawater | place: USA: coastal Georgia, Sapelo Island | collected 2008-08/2009-08 | reverse complement strand
GCCTTACGGCACTGGAACCTAAATCCAGCGTGTCTGCCAGTTCCACCACATCCCCAGCTGATTGCTTATTCTATATGACAAAGGCAAGGATTAAACCCAAAATTGCAAAAATAACCCACATTATTGTTTCTTTTTGATTTCCCTTCTTGAATGCCATGTATGAAAGGACCCAAAAAATAATGGGTGATAGCATTAAGAAGGCTTTGCCAACAAGCAAACCTGCTGGTATTAAACATACAATAAGAAATATCTTAAAGAAGGTCTCATTTAGGATGTTATTCATTGGTTTCTTCCTCTGTAAGTACTGAATTAATTCTTCTTAGTTCTCTTTCAATCTCATCGGCTTCTCTCGAAAGAGCATTGAGCCTGTTGAGCACATCAGAAATTTTTTGGTTATTCTGAAGTCTATATTGGTCAATTGCTTCTAGTGCTTCAGTGTTTTCTTCAGCAACATTTTTTTGTTTGTTAAGTTCATTTGTGAGCATTGTGATTTTCAACTGCAAGTCTTCAGCTAACTCTATTTTCTGGTTAAGTGATTCAAGCCTATCTTCAAGACTATTAGTTTTAGCAGAAATATTAGTTAACTTCTTTGCGTTACTATCAGAGCTTGCTGTTTGTTTTTTAAAATTATCTAAATAACCTTTTCTATGGCCCCAAAGCTTTCTTACCTCAGTATCAAGGAAGGATATTTGATCAGTCATTGTTTCCATATTTTGAACAGAATCTTCATTCGTAATTGATAAGGCATCTTCAATTACTTCCACTTTTTCTACTAAGGTCGCCAGTTGTTTTTCGTTTAGACTTTTTTGCTCTTCTATATAAAAGTACATACCAACTAATGAAGCTATTACCCCAACAAGGATTAATGCACTAAATAGAAATTGGCTACTATCATTGGTTTTTCTTCTTCTAGGTATTCGTGTTGGCTGACTCATACTTTACTCTCTAAATAGTGCCATAAATTCAAGAAACTCTTTCTTTCTTTCACCATCAGCGTTTTGATTTGTTAGCAATATATCTGCAATCGGGTTTAATGAACCAGAAACTAATTTCTTGAAGGCAATTGAATCCATATTAACATCTGTTTTCTGATCATCATTTATTACTTTATAAGTAAAAACACTATTATTAATACTTAGTTTCCACATTTGATCAAGATCTTTAAAATAAACCAGTGAATCTAATTTTTGGCCATCTACCTTTGAAGGATCTAATCTTGTGGCCATAACATCTAGAAACATATCAATATTTAGTTGGTGAAGTTGATGTTCCTTCGCATCATCATCACCTATCAGTGCTACATCTGCCAATTCTCCTGTCATTTCAGCAGCTGAACTATTGTAGAAACTAATTGCATTAGGGTTATATGCTTTGCTTCCAAGCATTTTTAATGCCTGTGCCTTAACTTCAATGTATTCATTTTTATCAAGGTTATTAGCTTCAGCTATATCAGAAAGATACAATGCCCACTGATAATCCTCTTCGTTCATTGCTTTTTGTAACTCTTCTTCAATCTTATCTATACTGACCAGTTCAAGAATTCTTCTATTTAGCTCACTTTCTTTAAAAGGGTAAAGATTTGTTGGGTTTCCATCGAACCAACCAAAATACCCATTAAATAAATTTCGTGAACTCCATTCAACAGTGCCGTACAGCTCAAATAGATAAGGGTCAGTGCTTAAGTTATCTGGAAGCCTGACCATCTGCGATGCATCAGTTGGAGAGAAACCCATATTAAGATATCTCATTGTTTGGTCGTGCACATATTTAATTGCATCTCTGTAAGTCCCCAAAATATTTTGTATCTTTTCTTTGCCAAGTATTGGTTTTCCATGGGATGGAACAAGTATTTCTGGTTCAAGGCTCATCATTTTTTCAATACTTTTGTACCAAGACCTAAAACTACGATATGAAGTACCCCTAATCGTATAAACATTTGGAAATGCTTTATATATATTGTCTCCTGGAAATAAAGCCTTCATTTCGTCTATCCATACAAACAATTGATCATCTGTTTCACCAGGGGCATGATAAAAATCTACTTTTTTACCACTTATTTGCATCGAAAGAGTTTCATTGAAAGTTATGTTTGGTTTGACATAGCCAGGTGTATCTATGCCAGCTTCAAGCTTAATACCAATTCCATTTGATTCTGCTTTATCTTTATTCTGTAGAATTAGTCCAAACATCTTCCCTGACCTTGCGCCAATAATCTCTCTCTTTATTCCAAAGAATTTCTCGAATTCTTCAATTGTTGTTTCATGAGAAATAACATCTAGATCCGGATAACGGTCTAAAAAAACTTGGGCACCCAATGTATGATCAGCATGAAAGTGTGTATAAGCTATTGTTGTAACTGCATTATCTGAATAACTAGCGAAATCATTGAGTATCCTCTCTGCAGTTTCCATCCCTCCCATAGTATCAATTACAAAGTTTTCATCTTCACCAATAATTAATATTGAGTTTGCTAGACCATACCCTACAGCTACAACTATATCCTCATGAGGTTGATAAATATTTTCAGAGAATTCTTCAGAAAGAGACTTTAAATCATCATTGTTTTCTCGTTGCCTGATTTCATTTTGATCCAAGACAATCTCAGACTGATCAGAGCAAGCACTAATTAATAGAAAACATGTAATAAATGTTAAAAATCTCATCAGACTATTTTAATGCAAAAATTTTAGATGTGCAGAAAGATAAACTAGACTGTGTTTATGAATTTAAATAAAAAATCTGACCTTTTATTGAAAGCTTTTGAGCTTATTGAAGATGGCATAAAGAACAGAGACTCTCTGTTTCATACACTTACAATGAGTAGTTTTGACGGAAAAAATATTTCATCAAGAGTAATGGTGCTTAGAGATTTTTGTAAAAAAACGCGTACCTTAAGGTTTCACTCTGATGTACGCTCATCAAAAGTTAAAAATTTAAAAAACAATAAATCTACTAGTGTGATTGGTTATGATCCAAAACTAAAAACACAGATCAGGTTTCAAGGGGTATCTAAGGTCAATCACAAGAATAAGAAAACAAAAGAGGCATGGGGTGAATCACAAGCCATATCTAAGAAATGTTATTCAGTTATGGATGGTTCTAGTGCCATTATAAAAAGCCCAATGAAATATGACTTCCACATGAAAGACATAGTTCTAGAAGATGGTTATGAGAACTTTTCAACCATTGAATTTCAATTCAATTCCCTTGAATTTCTTTATCTACAAAGACAGGGTCATAGAAGGTGTAGGTTCTTATGGGATAAGAAGGGAAAGCTTTCTAGTTCTTGGTTGGTGCCTTAAGAACTTATAATTTCACTCAGAAAACTATTTACGTACTTTGAGATTTCTTCTGATGAAAGCACAAGACTGTCGTTAACATATTTAGCTTGTCTTACTCCTGTCCACAGAGGCTCTTCAGTAGCTGTTTCAAAGATTGAAACTCTTAAGAACATTCGATCAACATCATCGTAATCATCATAAAGATAGTTAGAGTAGTAGCTATTTCTGTACCTGAAATTACTTCTCTTTGAATCTTCTTCAACAGAAAGGCTTACTTTTACAGTAATTTGCGATTCAGGACTTTGCTTCAGGCCTAGGTTCATCATTTGCTCACTAAACTCTTTCTCAAAAGCTTGAACAGTGAATGGGCTAACCTTTACATCATCACTCGGAGCAAAAACTTTAACCCCAAATGTTTGATAGTTTGATAAATCAAAAAAACTAATTTTTTCGACGTTAACTGGGCTTGAACTACAACTGACGACTGCCAGTAGAGTTATTAAACTTAAAAATTTCTTAAACATATCTTTATTTATGACCTAAAATATATATATTAGTTCCCTAAACCTTTTTCAAGATGCAAAGCTATAAACTTTTAGACAAAAAACAAAACTCTTCTCTGGGCTTCGAGGCAGAGCGTTATTTATTAGAAGAATATAATTCAGAACATATTCATCTGAAAAATGATTCAAAAGAGTTAGTTTTTATGGTGATGTTTAGAACAATCCCAGAAGATTCTACTGGTGTAGCTCACATCCTTGAACATACCACACTTTGCGGATCAGAAAAATTTAAGGTTAGAGACCCGTTTTTTATGATGTTGCGAAGATCAATGAGCACATTTATGAATGCCTTCACAGCAAGTGATTGGACCGCATATCCATTTGCAACACAAAACAAAAAGGATTTTTTTAACTTGCTAGATGTATATCTTGATGCGGTTTACTTCCCATTGCTTGAGGAAGATGACTTTAAGCAAGAAGGTCACAGATTAGAATTTTCAAAGCTTGATAAGAGCAGTAGTGATCTTGAATACAAGGGTGTGGTGTTTAATGAAATGAAGGGGTCTATGAGCAATATTTCAAATACTACTTGGCAGGCCTTAACTAAAAATTTATTCCCTGATCTAACCTACAGAAATAACAGTGGTGGTGAGCCTAAAGATATTACTAACCTGACACATGACTACCTTAAAGGTTTTCATCAGAAGTTTTACCACCCTTCCAATGCGACTTACTTCACATGGGGTGATGTTGACGCAAAAGAAATTCAAAAATTTATTGATGATAAATTAGCAAAACGCTTCAAGAAAATTCCAGAAAATAAGTTGGAATTTGTAGAAAAGCAAAAAGATTTCAAAGAACCAGTTGCTGCAACTGAAGCATTTAATCCTGTCTCAAAAGAACAAGTAGGCTTTCAAAACTACTCTGCGTGGACACTTGGAGAAAGTTTTGATATCAATCAGCTTTTAGAGGCACACCTTATATCACTTCTGCTTTTAGATAACTCGTCGTCACCTTTGTACAAAGTTTTGGAAACTAATGATATTGGCAAATCTCCTGCTCAAATACTTGGTCTTGAAGATAGCATGCGACATCTAATTTTTATTTGTGGAATTGAAGGCACCTCTGAAAAATCACAGGATAAGTTTAATAAGCTCATTGATAAGACATTCGCTGCAATTAAAAAAGATGGTTTTTCAGAATCACAAATTGAATCAGCACTTTATCAGCTTGAACTAAACAGACGTGAAATCTCTTCCAGTTCTCTCCCTTATGGATTACAGATATTGCTTTCAATGGCGCCAGGAGCACTCTATAAATCAGATCCATTAGCGCTATCCAATATAGATGAAGCATTAAAACAGTTAAAAGAAAATGCCCATAAAGAAGGCTATCTACAAAACTTAATTGATAGGTTCTTTATTTCAAATAAAAACAGAGTGAACCTGGAAATGGTGCCTGACTTAGAGCTTATCAATAAGAAGGAAGATGAGCTGCGCAAGATTTTAGATGGGATCAAATCAAGCATGAGCAGCAAAGAAAAATTGGACTTGGTCAATGATGCTAAGAAATTGGCTGATAGACAAAATGCTGAGCCAGACAAAGAAGTTCTTCCAAAATTAGAGCTTAATGATGTTCCTAAATCTATTTCTTTTCCAAAAACAAAAAAACTTGCAACATTTGGATACAGCCCAACGTTTTATGAGCAACCTACAAATGGTCTCACTTATAATTCTGTATCCAAAGATCTGAACCTTTCATCACTTGAAGATGTAAATTCATTAATGGTTTTATCAGCTTTGTTTGGAAAAGTTGGTACTAAAGACAAAGACTACATGCAGCTTCAAGAAGATATTTCTAAAATATCTGGAGGCATTAATGCCTCAAACCATTTTTATGTTGATAAAAATGGTGAGGTCAAAGGTAGAATTTCTCTTTCTTCAAAATTTTTACCTGACAATACGGTCGAAACAACAAATTTAATGTTTGATATTCTTCAAAACACAGATCTTGAAGATAAGAAAAGAATTACGGAACTAATGTTCCAAAATTTTATGGGCTTTCAACAGTCAATCGTAGAGAATGGTCACAGATTTGCGATGCTTGGAGCGGCATCGTTACACAATAAACTTTCTTATGTTCAAGAAAATATGGGTGGGCTTAGCGCTATTGCAAGTTTTGCTCCATATATCACCCAACAAGATGAAATGATCACTAACCAATTAACAAAAGTTAAAGATTTCTACAGCAACTTAAATAAAGGCAAGGATGAAATGCTATTTATTTCTAATCATAAGCTCTCAAGTGAACAGCTTGATGACATAAGAAAAATTAATTTTAATAAAACTGGTGATTCAAATGTATCTTTGGACTTTAATCCTAGCTTTTCAAAAGTAGCACTGCCTCTTAATACACAAGTAAATTTCTCTGCATTATCGCTTGATGCTCCAATATATGATGCCAAGGAATCACCAAAATATGTAATCCTCTCAAGCCTTTTAAGAAATGAATTCTTGCATAAAAAAGTTAGAGAGCAAGGTGGGGCTTATGGTGGAGGTGCAGCTTATGATCCATTTTCAGGAACATTTAAAATGTTTTCTTACAGAGACCCAAGGTTTATTGAAACCATAGAAGACTTTGAGTCATCTCTAAGCTGGGCCGCCTTAGGAAGCTTTGATGACGACAATATTTTGGAAAGCAAACTATCTGTACTATCTGACATCGATAAACCATCCTCACCTGCTGGAGAAGCATTTAAAGATTATCGATTAAATTCTGAAGACAAATCACAAAAAGCACGTCAAGAATACAGAAAAAATATTATGGAAGTAACAAAAGAAGATATCGTAGAGGCAGCTGAAAAACTAAAATCACAAAGGTATAGTGTTTTCTCAATCATTAATCCAAATCTTGAAAAAACTGCAGCAAACGAAAACTTCTTGATTAAAAGAATCTAAAAAATATTAAAAAAACTTTTCTTTTTCTTTAATGGGCAGCTTTTAAGCTGTCTCTGATAGCGTATTGAATTGTACTTAACTTTCTTAGCAACATCTTGGAGCCAAGCTTTATCTTTATAGGATTTGCGCTTATAGCCACCATACCCTTCGTGGTATGCAATATATAGTTTATCCACTTCGTAGCTTCTTATACGTGCCGATGGAGCTTTAGATAGATACCAACCAATAAAGTCTACAGAACTATCAAAGTTTGATCTGCGAGCCCCTCTGTTACCAGTTTCTTTTTGATACTGCTCCCATGTTGCCTCGACAGCTTGAGAGTAACCTCTGGCGGAAGAAGGCCTTTTCCAAGGTATGAATCCAAGAACTTTCTCTCTATCAGGAGCTGCATTAGGGTCAAAAGACGACTCTTGTCTAATTATTGCCATCACAGTACTAGGCTCTGCATTCCATTTTTTCTTTGCATCTAAAAGTGAATTGCTCCACCTTGGATTTTCATCGATGATGACACAAATATCATCTTGGTTCATTGGGATCTTTGTAGAGCACCCCAATAAAAAAATTGCAATTATGGCAACTAAGTGATTCCTCATATTTTTAAAAATGGTTTGATATTTTCTTCAGTTATTATTTCAATCCCCAAATCCAATGCTTTTTTATGTTTTGATCCAGGACTCTCTCCTAAAATAACATAATTTGTATTTGAACTTACACCACTTGACGGAATACCACCCCTTTCTTTAATTAGATCCTTGAGTTCCTCTCTACTATATTCATCAAACGATCCAGTAATGACTATCTTTAACCCATCAAGATGATCTAAATCACCTAATTGAAAATTTTGAACCTCTAAAACCTCTAGCAATGCATCGATGCCAATAGGGTCAGATTCAAAGAAATTTAAGATTTTGTTGGCAACAACATCACCAATGCTATCTATGCCCATAAGTTCATCAAAGCTAGCACTGCGTAAAACATCAAAACTTTTAAAGTGTCTTGCTAAAGCTGCTGCAGTTGATTCACCCACTTCAGGAATACCTAATGAGTTAATAAAAACCTCTAAGGTTGGATTAGTTGCAGCCTCAATGCTAGTAAATAGGTTATCAATTGATTTTTCACCAAAACCTTCAAGGCTTTTAAGCTTGGATTCATGCTGTCTAAGTTTAAATAAATCTGCTACCTGGCTAACAAATCCAAGATTGATGAGACTTTCATTTATCTTGTACCCAAGGCCATCAATATTCATTGCTTTTCTAGAAACAAAATGTTCAAAATATCCTAATAATTGTGCTGGGCAACTCATACCAGCATCACATTTCATGAAAGGCCCTTCTGTTTTTAAGGTATTACCACATGAAGGACACTGGTTAGGAATATTTACTTCAGTTTCTGACCCATCCCTAACATCGACATTAACTTTTGTAATTTGAGGAATTACATCTCCAGCTCTTTTTACTAAAACAGTATCATTTACTTTGATATCAAGCCTGCTTAGTTCATCCATATTATGCAAAGTAACATTTGAAATATTCGCTCCAGAAATTAGAACTGGCTCAATAGTTGCATAAGGTGTCACAATACCTGTCCTGCCAACAGAAAATAAAATATCAGTTACCTTGGAATACTTCTCTGATGCTGGAAACTTCCATGCAACTGCCCATCTTGGCGCTTTAGAAACAAATCCAAGCTTTTGTTGGTGTAGGAAGTCATTGACTTTTACTACCGCACCATCGATTTCGTAATCTAGATCTTCCCGTGATGATAAAATCTTAGATACACTTCCAACCACATGCTCTGCATTGCCAAATGAGATTAAATCGCACACAGGAAAATTATTTTTTTTCAAAAAATTTACAAATTCTTCGTATGATTTATAAATGGCATCGTCTGAATGTCCACCAATTCCATAAAAAAATATATCCAGTGGTCTTTGTTTGACTATTTCAATATCTAGGTTTCTAAGAGTGCCTGCAGCAGCATTTCTTGGACTAACAAATGTTTTTAAATTATCAGCTTCAAGCTTTGAGTTGATGTTACTAAAGTCATCAAGTCTAAAAAAAACTTCTCCCCTTATTTCAATTGTTTTAGGACTTGAATGCTCGATCACATGAGGAACTTTTACAATAGTTTTAATGTTGTCAGTTACAACTTCACCAGTTTCCCCATCTCCTCGGGTAACAGCTTTCGTTAACTTACCATTTTCATATGTTAGTGAGATTCCAATTCCATCAAATTTTGGCTCAACAGAAAAAGTTGTTTTATCAGTATTGAGTCTTTTTAGAACTCTTTCCTCAAATTTATAAAAATCGTCATCTGAAAAAACATTGCTCAAAGAAAGCATTGGCTTTAAGTGATTGTGCTTCTCAAATTTTCTTGAAGATGGTGCTCCTACTTGTTGAGTTGGTGAGTCTTGGTCTGCACCTAGTATATTTTCAAGCTCTTTTAGTCGTTGATATAGAGCATCGTATTCAGCATCAGATATTTCAGGATTATCTTGCTCATGATAGAGCTTATTGTGTCGCTCAATTTCTTTTTTTAATTGCAATAATTCTGTCTTATCCGCCATAAGAGCCATTCTTTAGATCAACTTCGTGTGCTTCATTTTTGTATTCACTAATTCTTTGTTCTGAAATAGTATTGAAGCTTTCATCACACAACTTCATATCCCAAGCATCTGCAATTGACCTTCCCAATTCCAACATTTTATTAAATGTTTTTTCGACATTTCTTTGCCCTTTTAAGTGAAGGGCAATAGTAATTACTTTTACCTCCGCATTATCTGAAAAAGTAGCTGGTTCTTCTCCATTTAGAACTAAAAAGCTTGGTGTTGAATTTTTGCCAGGGTTCTCAAAGTATCCATTCTTATAATCTAGCCCATTAGCTGTAATTTTTTGTTTTAATAATTCAAATGAAGGTTTGTTGTCGAGCTTAGCTTTTAAATGAAGGACTATGAATTTTCCTTCGTTAGCATCAGGCAGATCAAGCTCTCCTTGCCTTGGTACCCTTACCTCATTGATTTCTTCTGCCTTGCCAGTTTCAGATTCTAGTGATTGTTTTAATTTTGCTTTCTTCTTCTCTCTCAGGTCTTTTGATATTTGAATATCATCTCTCTTTTTATAAATATCAATTAGCTTAAGAACTATAATGCCCCCAATAGTTAAACCGAGGACTAAATAAATTAAATACTCATATAAAGGGTTCAAGACTGAGCTAACTCCATTGCTTGTTCTACATCTACAGATACAACTTTTGAAACTCCAAGGTCACGCATTGTTACTCCGAGAAGGTGTGTGCTTTTTTCCATTGAAATCTTATTGTGGGTCACAAATATAAACTGAACCTTTTCAGACATCTCATTTACAAGATTGATGAATCTTGAGGTATTTTCATCATCCAGAGGAGCATCCACCTCATCGAGCAGACAAAATGGTGCTGGATTAATTGAGAATAAAGAAAATACTAGAGCTAATGCGGTTAGTGCTTTTTCTCCTCCAGAAAGTTGAGATAATTTTGTATTCTTTTTGCCTGGGAGCCTTGCCATTAATTGAAGCCCTGAGTCTTCCGTTTTATCAAGAAGGTCTAATTTACAAAAACCGCCACCAAAAAGTTTTGGAAACATCTCTTCTAGATATTTATTTACCGAAGTAAGACACTCATGAAAAGACTTATTAGACTCTCTATCTATTTTTTTAATTGCTTCATCTAATTTAGTTAAAGAAGTTTCAAGCTCTTCTATTTGTCCTGATAGAATTTCTTTTCTTTGTTTTTCTGCTTCCAAGGTTTCTGGTGCAGCAAAATTAATTGGCCCAAGATTCATAATTCTTTTTTGCAACTTCTCTAAATCAATAATCACTTGATCTCGTTCACCCTCAATGTCTTTTACCTCATCAAATGAATTAAGTTTTTCTTGTTTTTCTTTAACTTCTATTTCAAGACTTCTGCGATTTACCTCTTGTTCATTTTTTTGGTGAACAATTTGTTCTTTTTCAGCCTCAAAGCGTGAAATTGCATTTTCATAGCCTCGCAACTCTTCGTTTGCTTTGTCTTGCGCAGATCTTAGCTCAATGACATGAAGTTCGTTATTTTTTCTATTTTCGATTAACTCTGTTAGGTCTACTTTCTCTTTTGATAAATTTGCCTTGAGCTCTTTTATGTCTTTTGTAATTTGTGCATTCCTTGATACAAATTGCTCTTTGAGAGAATTAATCTTTTCAGATGCGTCATCATTTTCCCCGATTCCATATTCATAGCCCTTTTTCCATGTATCCATAAACTCAGACTCAATTGATGTTTGGTCCTTAGATGAAAGCTCAGCTTCAAGTTTTTCAATTAATTTTTTAGTCTTGTTTTTTATATCTGTTTTTATCTTTGGGTTAATTTCATCGAGATTTGTCTTTGATGAAGACTGTTCTTTTGCAAGTTCATCAAGGTTCATAAGATTTTTTTTCTCTTCACTTACAAGCTCCTCTATTCTGCTTGATACAGATCGCTCTTTCTCCTCAATTAAAGAAATTTTTGCTCCTGATTCATAGAATGATCTTTGGGCTTCCTCCAAAGTTTTTAAACCTTCCATAAGGTTTGTTTTACATACGTCCCTTTTGGCGATGACTGCCAATCTTTCACCATCAAGCTTCTCAATATCCTGATCAATTGACTTATTTTCTTTTTCTGATTTGTTCATGTGACTTAAAAGACTCTTCAAATCATCATTCACAATATATTTTTGGAACTCTTGTTCTTTAGTTCTTAATTTCTTGTACCTAGTAGTAAGGTTTGCTTCTGCATTTAACCTTCTGATTGACCTTTTAACTTCATCCTCTAGATCTTTGAGTCTTGAAATATTTTCCGAGGTTCTTCTAATTCTTGATTCTGTTTCTCTTTTTCTTTCTTTGTATTTGGATATGCCTGCTGCTTCTTCTACATAACTTCTAAGCTCTTCAGGCTTTGCGCCGACCAAGCTTGAAATAATGCCTTGCTCAATGATTGCATAGCTATTTCCCCCTAAACCTGTTCCTAGAAAAAGATCTTGCACATCCCTTCTTCGTGCAACTGCATTATTAATAAAATAAGTGGACTGCCCATCACGACCCATCTCCCTTTTTACACTAACTTCATCAAATTTTAGGTATTCTCCACCTAGAAAATTTTCAGAATTATCAAAGCATAGCTCTACGGAACAGTGGCTGACAGGTTTTCTATTGTCAGATCCATTAAAAATTACATCTTGCAGGCTTTCACTTCTTAAGCTCTTTGCTGATAGCTCCCCTTTCACCCATTTAATGGCATCGATTATGTTTGATTTACCACATCCATTTGGGCCAACAATGCCGCACATGATTCCTGGGAAATCAATTTCTATTGGGTCAACAAAACTTTTAAACCCTGCTAATTTTAAGCTTTTAAGTCTCATTTAGATTTTTTTATAGTATATGTGGTTACAAGAAATATAGATATAAGAAAAATCATTAAAGGCAGTATAAAAATAAGCTTATTGTTAGATGGAGTCGTTTTTAAAATAATGTAATCACCATAACGATTTGCTAACAAATTAAATATTTCATCATCCGTGTATCCATCTTTAATCATCTGAGCAATTTCTTTCTTCAAATCCTTTGAAATTGGTGCGTTAGAGCTTGAAATGTTTCCATAGGAACACTTTGGACATCTGATGTTATCAGATAAATACTCAAGCCTCTGCTGCTCTTGTACGGAGAGGTCTGAATATAACTGCTCTGCTGAAATAAAATGGCTAATTAAAAAAATACTAAAAATAATCTTTAAACTTTTCATTCCAAACCTCTAAATTAACCTCTCCGATTCTGTGTCTAACTATTTCACCATCAATAATTAAAAATGTTTCTGGTGCACCAGTAACACCAAGTTTTAAAGAAAAACTTCCATTAAAATCACTTATTGAAAACACATAAGGATTACCATTTTTTTCTAAGTATCTCTCTGCATTTTCCGGTAGATCTTTGTAGCTTATTCCGATCAGCCTCACATCTTTATCTTGTGTTATTTCTTTTAAAAATGGGTGTTCAACTAAACAAGTTATGCACCAACTAGCCCAAACATTAAGCAAGACTTTCCCTTCAGTGATTGTATTAATATCAATTTTTTTTCCATCAAGATCATACAAATCATCTATTAATTCAAGTTTTTTGCCTTCCTGATTTTGAATAGCTGCCACCTCTCTATCTGTTGTAAGAAAGAAATAGAAGCTTGAGACAAGAAAAAGAAGAAAAAAGCTAAAACCAACTATTGCAAACCTACTACTCATACCGACGTACCACTCCATATAACATCGACAAAATAAGAGATATCGATGATAACCAAATTAACATTATCCCATATTTGATTGAATACCTTAGAGACCAAGACCCATCATTGAACCTATCTCCGAGAACAATTAAAAAGTCTCTATTGATAAGACTTTTTATGCCTGTTTCTGAAGTGATTACACCCCCTATTTTGTAGACTCTCTTTTCAGAGGCTAATTGATACACATTGTCATTAGATGTAATTTGGAAATTACCAACGACACTGTCAAAATTTTGATCGGCAACTACCTCTATTCCCAAGAATTCAATTTCTGTATCCATGAACTGGATGGAATCGTTTGGCTTTAATACTAAATCTACTTTTTGAGAATATTCGTAATTAAATAAAATTGCTGTTGTTAAGGCTACCACTGATAAATGGCCAGCTATTTTGTGGGCAGCAATAGGTTTTTTTGCATAGACGAAAAAGCCTAATCTCATCAACAGAATGCCTAAGAACAAATACCCTGCAAAAAGTCCAAATGAAATTTCATAAAAAAGGTGTAGAGCTAAATAGGCAGCGAACAATAAGATTAGTATCAAACAATATTTATAGTTAAATTTTTGTTTGAAGAATTGTTCATAAGTAAAAACTAAAATCAATAAAAAGACCAAAGGAGTAATTAAATCAGAATAGTAATTAGGGCCAATACTGATTTTCTGGCCATACCAAATCTCATTGAAGATAGGATATAGCGTTCCAATGAATACTACGACTAATATAGTCATTAGGATTATATTGTTTAGCAATATCAAATAACTTTTTGAGTTAATTTTAGGCCAAGCGCTACTAAGTTTTTCGCTTTTCCAAAAAAATATAGCAAAAGACACTAAAGAAAATAAACCAAATAGGCTAAGTAAAAAAACGCCCCTTGAAGGATCCGACGCAAAAGCATGAACACTGTTAATAATTCCTGATCTAACAATAAAAGAACCCATTACTGACAAAAGAAATGCCAAAATTCCTAGAAATACCATCCACGACATTAATACTTTATTTTTGTGAAATATCAGAGAGTGTGTGAATGCCGTCCCAGCTAACCATGGTAGTAATGCTACATTCTCCACAGGATCCCAAAACCAATATCCTCCCCAACCTAGCTCATAGTATGCCCACATCGACCCAAGTAAAATTCCTACTGATAAGGTTGCCCAGGCTATCCCTGACCAAACTTTTAATATCTGTATTAAGCCCTCATTGAATTTATTGAAAATCCCTGAAATGACAAAACTAAATACCACGGCATAGAAAACATAACCAAAAAATAACATTGGAGGATGAATGATTAAGAGCGGGTCTTGTAATAAAGGGTTAAGGTCGACTCCATTTGCAGGCAAATAAGGGAACACCTGAAAAGGGTTTGACGTTAGACTCAGAAATACTAGATAAAAAAATGCAATGAATGACAAAACTGCATTTGAAAATTGTAGATCTCTATCATTTTTAATAATCACACTATTTACGGATCCGCACAAAGCAAGCATAAAAATCATTAATAAAAATGAGCCCTCATGGGCGGACCAAAGAGCTGAAAACTTATAGAAAACAGGAAGCAAAGTATTTGAATTCTCAAATACATATAGAAACTGAAAATTATCAGTAAGAAATTGGTATGAAAGGTAGATAATGCATATCGCTAGAATTCCAGTACTAGCATGCATCAATTTTACTGATGCACTTCTATTCTTATTTAAAACAACTGAAGAAAAAATAACTCCATATAAAAGCGTTGAAAGCGCCAAAAGCGCATTACCAAAGAAATCAAATTGCAATTCTATTATTTCTCCTCTAGTTTGACTGGCATGTAATTTTCATCATGTTTTGCCAGTATTTCTTTTGCTTTAAAAATATTTCCATCAAGACTTCCTGAAGCTACGACACCTGAATTTTCTTTGAAAAGGTTTGGCAATATACCTTGGTAACTAATCAAAATCTCCTCATTGAAGTCAGTGACGATAAATTCAACTTCAAGATCAGTTTTTTTGACACTTCCTTCTTTTACCATGCCACCAAGCTTAAATTGGTTATTCATCTCATAATTAGATTCAATGACGTCTGTAGGGGTTAGATATAGATCAATATTTTTATCTAAAGCTTTCAACACAAAATATACGATTGATATAGTTGCTATGAGAAAGAAGCCTAAAAGATAAATTTTATTTAAACGATTTTTTCTAATCATCTAGGTCCTCTTTGGCCTCGTTAATAAGATTTTGAAGTTGTCTATTTGCAAGAATAAATAAAATAGAGAGTGTTAGAAACACTCCAAGGTAGACATAGAATACAGTTTCGATGCTATCCATTAATTAATTCTCCTATTTTTTTTGATGAGCCCTGTCTAATGATTATTTCAGATTGAATATTTCTTCCAAAAATTGAAAAAGCAATAAAACCAAACGAGATAAGCATTAATGGCAAAACATATAGCATCTCAGCATCAATTGAACTTCCAGAAAATGTAATGCTGGCATTTTGATGGAGCGTGTTCCACCAATTCACAGAAAATTTTATTATTGGAATATTTATTGCGCCTACAATTGCGACGATGCTCAAAATCTGATCAGTAGTCTGCATCGTATTGAATGATGTTCGTAAAGCAAGCAAGCCAATGTATTGTATGAGCAATATGAAGGTAGACGTTATCCTTGCATCCCAAACCCAATATGTGCCCCAAGTTGGTTTGCCCCAAATTGCCCCTGAAATAAGGACTATTAGTGTGAATACTAGACCTAAACTAATCGCTGACCTAAGCATAATTGCAGAGATTTTTGTCTTCCAGACAAGGTAAATAAAACCGCAGCATGCCATAAATATATATATCAGCTCAGAAAAAATTGCCGCTGGAACATGCACAAATAAAATTCTGTAGATTTCTTGTTGGCTAGCATCAGCTGGCAGAACAAATAAGGCTAAATAAGAACAAATAAAAAACCCCACCAAGCCAATAAATAAAGAAGGTAACACCACCACCCCAAAAAATCTAAAAACTTTCGGAAGAAGTAAGTATTTTGCTATGTATTTATACATTTTTTACTTTGATTGGATGTGTAAAACTTTAATGATTATGAAATTTATAAATGATGCTGCAAATAAAAAGTAAGCCACTAAAAAATTAATATTTGCTTCAAAGATTCCATCAATGAAAATCTCTTTAACTAGTATTATAAATGGGATCAAAAGCGGAATTATCAATAATGCATTTAGACTATTATTTCTTCTCAATGAAATTGAATTTCCAAGGTTAAAAAAGCAAGACAAGGTTAAATACATCAAGAGCAATGCACATATATGAGTCGCTGAATTCAACCCATTAAGCGTACCGCTAAAAATTCCAGAAATTATAGCCATTGGCAGGAAAACAAATATGGTAATAGCTAAATATTTGCCGAAAAGGTAGTGCATGATGTTTTTTTGTTCGCATATCATCTTTTCTAAGTATCCATTGTCAAAATCTTGCTTGAATGTATTCTCTGAAATAATAAAGATAGTTATAAAAGAGGCGATAAAACTAGCAAAATAGCTACTGTTTTGTGCTTCATTAGAAATGATAAATATTGTGTAAATAATTCCATACACAGCCAAGGGCAGGTATATGTTTTTTGGCATCAAAAACATTAAGGCTATCTCTCTTTTCAGGCTAGCTAGCATTGATGCCCCCTAGATGAATCTTTCTGCTACCATCTATCTCTTCTTGATGGTTTGCAAGAACTATTAAACCGCCATCATTTGCATGTTTTTTAATGATTTTTTTAATTGCATCAATTGATGCGCCATCTAGCCCTGAGAAAGGCTCATCAATAACCCAGATCTTCTTTTGCGATTGAAAAAGATTAATTAAAGCAGCTTTTCTTTTTTCTCCATAAGACAAAGAGAAATATTTTTGATTTTTGAGTTTGCTTAATCCAAATGTTTTGAGTAATTCATCTTTTAAATCAGTGCCATTTAATTTGAAATTTTGTCTTAAGCTTATTTCTTCAACAAATGCATTTTTGTGGCCGAGATATGCAATATTATTTTCAGAACTTTCAGATAAAATTATGTTTTTAGACGTATGTAACCCACAAATATATTTTAGAAGCGTAGATTTGCCTGATCCGTTTGGACCTCTAATTTCAACAATCTCATTAATATCTAATGTTGAACTTAATTTATTAAAAATGATTTTTTCATCTACTTTGTGAGAAAGGTTTTCAAACTGAATTAGGGGCATAATTATTGAGCTGTAATATGTTATTATTCTACCAACAGAAACCAAAGAAGGGGGAAAATGCGTCTACTTATAACACTCTTAATATCAAGCTTCACAATAGCTGAAGCTTATTTTCCAGATAACACTTGGGAAACACGAACAGCACAAGAATCAAATTTAAATGAAGAGCAAATTGATAAACTTTTTGACTTAACTTTTAGTGATCAAGCAACAATGGGTGCTGTTTTAATAAAAGACGGGTACATTGTTAAAGAACAGTATGCTGATGGTTTCAATCAAGACTCATATGGCACATCCTGGTCAACAGCAAAAAGTTTCTATGCAGCTTTGATAGGTATTTCACTTGATAAAGGTGAAATTGACAGCTTAGATGACCCAGTAAGCAAGTACGTGAAGGAGTACGATACAGCTGGTAAAAAAGATATTACCATCAGACAAATTCTAAATATGACTAGTGGTCTTGAATTTCCAAGCCATGAGCATGAAATGATGTTTTTCGAGGATGATCATATGGAATATGCATTTAAAGTTGGCATGGAAAGTGAGCCGGGAGAAAAATTTCAATACAACAATGTCAATTCAATGATGATTGGGGAAATCCTCAAGAACGCTACTGGAAAAACTGCTAAAACTCTCATCGATGAGAGAATTTTTAGCAAAATCAATTTGACCAACTATACTGCTTGGGAAGATAGTGCTGGGAACACGCTAACTTACTGTTGTTTAGACATGTCAGCAAGAGATTACTCTAAGTTTGGTTTGTTATTTTCTCGTGATGGTAATTGGAACGGTGAACAGATAATTTCAAAAGAATATGTTGATGAATCTTTAAAACTTTATTGGGGCAGCACACCTAGTATGGGCTGGAGCCATAGTGATACCAGAGGCTATAGCTTGCAATGGTGGATATCCAAGTACGATGATCAGGCTAAAATCTATAATACAAGTGGCAAATTTGGACAATTTGTATTTGTTGATAAAGATAGGGATATTATCTTTACCCGCATTACTAAATATTACCCAAGTGGTGGTGAGGTGCAGAACTTTGGTCCGTTACGGTTCTTGAAGTTCCTTGGCAGTGTAAATGCTGCTTTGGGTGTATCAAGGTTTCTTTATGACATAGGTTTAATTGATTTTGAAAAAGGGAGTGTTCAAACACCTTATACTCTTGCAGAGGGTGAATCAAAAGAGTTTTATGAAAAGTATGTTGAAATTGTAGATACAATGGCAACACTCGAATCTGATGAGACTTAGTCTAGTACTTCTAATTGCATTTAGTTGCACAATTAAGGCAGCTGATGAAATAAATACAGAGGTATTTGATCAGCTTAAAGACTATATTTTAGATGATCCAGCAACACAGGGAGTTCTAATTTCAAAAAATAACCAAATCATATTTGAAGAATATGCAGATGGTTATGATCAAAATGACTTAGGTACCACTTGGTCACTAGCAAAAACTTTTTATGCAGCACTCATAGGTGTAGCAATTGAACAAGGATTTGATGTCTCTCTTGATGATCCAATTAAAAAATATATCCCTGAATTCTCGAGTGATGACAGAGGTGACGTTAGCCTTCGAAACCTCCTGGCGATGAAATCTGGTTTTGAAATAACTCAGTACGAAAACCAAGAAATGTTCTTCTCGCTGAATAATCTTGAGTTTGCCCTCAATGTAAAAAAAGTAGCTCCTGCTGGTGAGAAGTATGAATACAATAATGTGAACACAATGCTGCTCAATCCAATTATTAAAAGCATTTTTATGAAAGGGGCACACGAAGTTTTAGCAAATGAGATTTTTGCACCTTTGGGGATCAGTCATTATGGGCTTTGGCAAGATACAGAGGGCAACGATATGACTTATTATGGAATTGATATAACGCCGCGAGATCTAATGAAGTTTGGGCAGCTCATTGATAATGGTGGTGTTTGGGATGGAAAGCAGATAATTGATCAGAGTTTCTTAGCAGAATCTATCAAGCCTCTTTCAGAAGGTAAAGGTGAATGGTTTGGCTTACATTGGTCAGTGAGAAAGTTTGATCAAAATAAATCTCTTGTTGGTCTTGAAGTAACTGATGGGGAAATGCTCTACATTATTCCCGAAGAAAATTTGGTCTTCGTTCGGCTAACAAAATATATTCACGATTCATCTAAAGGTTACAAAGTAAATTTTGGTCCCCTGGCTTATTTGCTTTGGATGCCTTATTCATGGGTTAGAGCAATAACTGAGTTTCTCGCCCCTGCCCCATCAGATGGAAATGAAGAGTTTGTGGATGATCCTAATTTAAATATTCCAAATACGCAGGCGAAAGGAATTTCTATCTATCATTGCCCATTCACTTCGCCTGACGAGTGCGAAGGTGTGACAAAAATTCAGAATCTTATTTTTGGACTTAGTGAATCTAGTGCCAATTAAGAACAACCTTTCCAGCCTTTCCAGAATTTAATAGATTGAATGCTTCTTCAAATTCTGTGTAATGGAACGTGTGTGTAATTATATTTTTTATATCCAAACCTGAATCGAGCAAGGCTAAACCTTTGTACCAAGTTTCAAAAACCTCCCGCCCATAAATAGCTTTTAATGTTAAGGCTTTAAAAATAACTTTTGACAGATCAAAATTGATTTTTTCTGGCGGTATTCCAAGTAAAGCAACTTTGCCACCCATAATCATTGCATCAACCATTTGATCAAGTGCAGCTTCGGAACCTGACATCTCTAAACCAATATCAAAACCTTCTTTTAAACCCATAGATTTCATTTTTTCTTTGAGATTTTCTTTGGTTGGGTTAAATGTTTCTGCATTGCATACTTTTTGAGCGAGCTTGAGCCTTTCATCATTTATATCGCTTATTAGCACATTTCGTGCACCAACATGTTCTGCAATTGCTGCTGACATTATGCCTATTGGTCCAGCTCCAGTAATTAATACATCTTCACCAACTAAGTCAAAAGACAATGTTGCATGCACTGCATTTCCAAATGGATCTAAAATACTTCCAACTTCATTGCTTACTGACTCAGGTAATGCGACGACATTTGAAGCTGGCATCATAAGATATTCTGCAAATGCCCCTTCCCTATCAACGCCTAAATTTACAGTGTCAGGGTCTAGGTGCAACTTGCCTGCTTTGGCATTTCTGCTGTTAGATCCTGCGATATGCCCCTCAGCAGATACCCTCATGCCAACACTAAGGTTTTCAACATTTTCACCAATCTCTTCTATCTCGCCCATAAACTCATGGCCTACGGTCATTGGAATTTTAATTGTGCTACTCGCCCAAGCATCCCAATTCCAAATATGCAGATCAGTCCCACATATTGCAGTTGATTTAATTTTTATTAAGACTTCATTGGCCTGAATCGTTGGTTTTTCAACTTCTCTTAGAGTTAAACCTATACCATCAATATCTTTGACTAATGCTTTCATAAAATACCTAGTTCTTTTCCAACTTCCTCAAATATTGTAACAGCTTTATCCAATTCCTCTTTTTTGTGTTCACTATTTACTTGCAACCTTATTCTTGCCTTGCCCTCAGGCACAACCGGGAAAAAGAATCCAATAGCGTATAAGCCTTTCTCAAGAAGTCTTTTTGACATTTCTTGTGCTATTTTTGCATCACCTAACATGACAGGTGTGATCGGATGCTCATCTCCAAGAATGGTATAGCCAAGATTTTTCATTTTTGATCTGAAATATTTTGTATTTTCATTGATACGCTCTCGGCGTTCGTGATCAGTCTCAACAATATCGAGAGCTTTTAAACTAGCTGAAACAATTGAGGGCGATAATGCATTGGAGAAAAGGTAAGGTCTTGATCTTTGCTTTAATAAGTCTATGACATTTTTGCTTGCACAGGTAAACCCGCCAGAAGCCCCTCCCAGAGCTTTTCCTAAGGTTCCGGTTAAGAAATCAACCTCACCTTCAAGCCCATAATATTCTGCAGTTCCCTTGCCTTGCTTGCCAATAAATCCTGTTGCATGGCAGTCATCTACCATGATTAATGCATCATATTTTTTTGCAAGACCTACAATAGAATCTAGTTTTGCAAAAGAGCCATCCATAGAAAAAACTCCATCAGTAACAATTACTTTATGTCTTGCTCCCTGATCAACAGCTCTCAATAAACATTCTTCAAGACTCTCCATGTTGCTATGCTTATATCTGAACCGCATAGCTTTTGTTAGCCTGATGCCATCAATTATGGATGCATGATTTAATTCATCACTAATAATCGCATCCTCTGCATGAAAGAGTGGCTCAAATAAGCCTCCATTTGCATCAAAACATGCAACATATAAGATGCAATCTTCATATCCTAGGAATTTGCTTAATCGCTTCTCAAGCTTTTGGTGTAAATCATTAGTTCCGCATATGAATCTTACTGATGCCATGCCAAAACCATCTGTCTCAAGAGCATCTCTGGCAGCCTTCTTTATCTCATCATTGTTAGCTAAACCAAGATAGTCATTTGCACAAAAGTTAAGAACCTTTTGACCATCAATTAGGTTAATTTCTGTTTGTTGTGGGGAAGAAATGTGCCGTTCTTCTTTAAAAAGGCCCTCATTTCTTATATTTTCTACCTCTTTATCTATTGAGGAATAAAAACTTTTGCTCACAATGAGATTATAATAAAAAAATTAAAAAAACTGTGTATGCATAAACGAACAAAAATTATTACGACAGTTGGGCCTAGTACCAGATCTAAAGAAGGGATACTAAATCTCTATAAAAAAGGTATGAATGTGGTGAGAGTCAATATGTCTCATGCTAGTCATGCTGATTTAGATGAGGTTATTGATTACGTAACTAAAATCAATAAAACAGCAGATAAATCGATAGGTATCATGGTTGATACACAAGGTCCTGAAATAAGAACAGCCAAAAGTTCAGATATTCTTGAGCTAAAGAAAGGTGAAGAGCTTGTTCTAACAGCAAATAAAAACCTCAAGGGAAAGAAGTCATTACAAATAGATAACCTTAAGTATGTTAAAGGTATTAAAAAAGGCGGGAAAATATCTCTAGACAATGGTGCTATAGAGTTAAAAATTCTCAATATTGGTCTTGGAAATAATATTACTTGTGAGGTTCTTGATAATGGGGCAATTGCAGGGAAAAAACATGTCAATTTCCCTGGAGCAAAAATCAAACTTCCCACTCTGACCGATAAGGATAAAAAAGATCTCAATCATGCTCTTAAAAAAGGCATTAACTTCATTGCCTTATCATTTTGTAGAACAAAGAATGATCTTAAGACACTTAGAACTTTCTTAAAGAAAAGAGAGGAAGGCATTGAAATTTTTGTTAAGGTTGAAGATCAAGAAGGCCTTTCAAACTTAGATGAGATAGTGAGCAACTCGGATGGAGTGATGGTTGCGAGGGGTGATTTGGGTATTGAGACTGATATTACCAACTTGCCATATATTCAAAGAAAAATGATTAGGGTTGCTGCCAAGTATGGTAAAAAATCTATTGTTGCAACCCAGCTTCTTGAATCAATGATTCAGAATCCTCACCCAACAAGAGCCGAAGTATCCGATGTTGCAAATGCAGTCTATGAAGGTGCAGATGCATTAATGCTGTCTGGCGAAACTAGTGTTGGAAAGTATCCATTTAAATGTGTTGAATACATGAGAGATATAGCCTTAAATGCCGAAAGATCTGAGACTTTAAAATTTCAGGATGGATTTAAGCAAGAAACAGATTGGCATACTTTAGCTGCTACATCAGTTGAACTGGTTGAGAAAATTAATGCTGATGCCATTGTTGTTTTAACAAGAAGTGGATTTACAGCAAACTTAATTTCGAGAGCCAGACCAAAAGTACCAGTTTACGCATTTACTAATAATAAAGAGACACAAGGAAAGCTTTCACTTGCTTCTTCTGTAGAAAACTTATTCATGAAATTTGGTGCCAATCATGAAAAAACAATCAATTCTGCATTCAATGTATTAAAAGATAAATTAAAGCTTAGAGGCAGAAAGAAGTTTGTTGTCATTTCAGGAATTTTTTCAGATATTTATGCTGATGCAATACAAATAAGGTTCATGGACTGATGCTTTTTAAAAGCCTTCCAGAATCTACACCATTTTTAAAGTTTCAAGATTTTTACCTGCAAGCCGAGGATGCTGGTCAACCTTTCACAGAAGCAGGCTGTATCTCTTCAGTTGATCAAGACGGAGCACCTCATGCACGTTATGTCAATTTCAAATATTTTTTTGAGGATAATCTAATTTTTTTCTCAAGCTACACTAGCAATAAGGCATTGGATTTTGATAAAAATCAAAAGGTTGCCATAAATTTTTGGTGGCCATCAATTGATGTGCAAATAAGAGCTGAAGGCGTCATATCAAAATGCCCTGAAAAATTCTCTGATGAGCATTTCTATGGTCGAGAACAAGGCAAAAATATTGCTGCAATCGCATCTGACCAATCAAAGCTTATTGATTCTTATGAAATGCTTGAAGATAGGTATGAACACATTAAGTCTTCAATTGAGTCTGGAGAGCTTGAGGAAGTTAGACCAGAAAATTGGGGTGGCTACCAGGTAAAAGTCACTTTCTTTGAATTTTGGGAGGCCAACAAAGATAGGCTGAACTACCGAGAATGCTACAAGAGAAATGGCGATCAATGGGACAAATTTTTCCTTCAGTCTTGAAGGTAATCAAGTTCTATAAACAATTCTGGGTTGATTCTATTTTTATTAAGATAGATGGTCCAATGCAAATGTGGCCCTGTCACTCTTCCAGTTGATCCAACAAAACCAATCACTGTCCCTTTTTTAACCAGCTCTCCTTCCAGAATATTATGTTTCTGCATATGACTATATGACGAGAAAAGGCCTCCACCGTGATCAAGTAAAACTATATTACCGCCATAGAAATGGTTATCAACTAAAACAGCTTTTCCATCTTTAGGGGCGACTATTGGAGTGCCCTCCTTGCCTCTAATATCAGTTGCTAAGTGCGGGGAACGTGGAGCATCATTAATAAATCTTTTCTTTCCATATGGACTTGTTATCAAGGTATCAACCGGAGAAATAAACTCAAGATCAAAGGTGAGCTGCTCAGTTTGTTGTGCAACAAGTTTTTGGACTAACAAATATTCTGCTGACGCACGTTCTTGTTCTTCCAGGCTTGGAGAAACAAAAGTTGGATTATCAATGGTAATTCTTGATTCGCCATAATCTACAGCTTGGACAAGAATCTCATTAGCCCCAATATTAACCACCTGATCTTCTGTAACATAGGGCAAACCCACAACATAAAAGGCTTGGTTATCTTTTACGACTTTATACGTTTGCGTATCTACTTTTTTTGGGAAAAGAATTATTCCTCCTGATTTTCCTTCTGTTGGCAAAACCGTATTACGATCTAATGTTGTACTACATGAGCTTAAAGTTAGAAGAAAGAAAAAGAATCTCATTTCATATCATGGACGTGGCGGAGAGAGAGGGATTCGAACCCTCGACACAGTTACCCGTGTAACACCTTAGCAGGGTGCCGCTTTCGACCACTCAGCCACCTCTCCGGTTAATAAAAACTTATTAGAATGCGTATTTTATGATGAGAATGATGAGATAGCAAAAACCATATAGAATTTCCTATCTCATACTCTTTGAGCATTTTAGCTAGTTAAAATTTCTAAAATTATTTACCGAAATTTGAACTTCGCGCACATCTTTCTGTAGCGCAACTCATTTTCTCCCATCTGTGGGTGTATTCAACTTCATCCCATACAAAAGTAGTGATGTAAGATTTTTTATCCCCCATAAAGTCTGGTTTATGAGAAAACTTTGCTCCAATGTATTGGTCAAGTGAATGATTGAGAATCTCAACATTAACCATACCTCCATCAAACTCATAAGAGGAATAGTTAAAGTATTTATTGCCGTCAGCTGCTGTCCAATTTATAGACATATAGCCTTCTGTGGCAACCATTAAACCGTCAACAACTTCCTGCCGTTCGCCATTAATGAAGGCTTCTATTGCCCTCCAGGCGCCATCTAAATCACCTTCTTTCGCTGAATGTGAGAATGAGAACATTGATACATATAAAACTAAAAAGAAAATATTTTTCATGATTATCTAACTCCTAATTATTATTTAACCATAATTTGGTCTTGAAGAAATAGGATGAGAAGCTTTAAGGCCTCAGATATAGGAATTATCCTCGACCCTCTACTTGGTTTCTCAGTTTATATAAATCTTCATCTGAGAAGTTTGAACAAAAATCAAAAGGAGGTTTTGGTTTTTTATCTTCGTTAAAATCACGTACAGCTATCCAACCAATAAGACATCTTTCCTCTATTTCTAAAGCTGAGTCCGATTCAATTTCTTTTAATAAAGTCTTTGGCACTACTGGGTTTGTAACCATCCCAAAATTTGGGTCCTCTGGATTATCTAAAATAATCATTTGATTATCACTAGCGGTAAATTTCTCCCATTTTTGTGAAACAAATACATTTGGATCTCCATATTTTGCAATATTGCCCCAATAACGCATCATCAAACTACTCAATGCATCTCGACCCTCTGCTGAAGACTCTGGAAATAAGATATTTTTTATGTACCAAGGTATCTGCTCCATATCAAAAGAATTTGAGATAAACGGCACATCTATTCCGTGAGCAGCTCCAACAAATAATGAATAGTCACCAAAAATACCATCATCCTCTTCATCCCAATCTAGTCTGTATGAGTACAGGTTGTCATTGGATTTGCTCATTCTGCGAAGTGGTTCTTCAGCACCTTTGTAGCGCCATATAGCACTTCGGTATTTATTCCAGCTGCGTAGATTAGCTTCACTGCGTTTAAGTGTTCGTCTGATTTCAAAAGATGTGTCATAAAAATATTCTGAATTTACAAACCAATAATTCATTTCATCTTTGTTTGTGCCAGCAACAACAATTAAGTCAGGATCAGCTTTCTCTAAGGCTTTATAGATACCTTCTTTAGGAACTACTATCCCGTCTCGCATAGTTATTGGTGTGATTGGGTAAACATATTTTTCTGCTGTCGCAATATATTTCTCATAGACCTCTGTTTGAGTTAACCCTTGGAGATAATCAACTATTTCATTGGAATCAGTTAGGTATTTAATATCTTCTGCGAAGATATTTTTAGAAGAAAGCTCGGAAATGCTTTCTGCATACTCAGCCGAATAAGATGAAACATAGCCTGATTGAGAGATAGCTTTGTGAAACAAACCCTCAGCCAATGGAGAAGCAATCATTGTTAATGTATTTGACCCTCCTGCAGACTCACCAAAAATAGTGACATTATTCTTATCGCCACCAAATGATGATATGTTTTGATTAACCCACTCAAGGCCTTTGATAATATCCAGATGTCCAAAGTTATATGATTTGTCGAGACCTTCACCTGTTTCAGCAAAGAAAGGCGATGCAAACCAACCAAACAAGCCAAGGCGATAGTTAATTGTTACAACAATTACCTGCTGACTTGTGGCCAAATTTGAAAAATCATAATCGCTGCCAGCTCCCCAAATATTTGATCCACCATGTATCCAGTACATGACAGGGAATTTATTTTTGTTCAGTGAATTTTGGTTTTTGGGGACATAAATGTTGAGATAAAGGCAGTCTTCGTCTCCAGTGGATAAATTTCTATTAAATATTGAAGAATTATCTTTTGGCTGAACACATTCGTTCTTAAATTCAGTTGCATCAATAATTGCATCAAGGTACTCAACATCTCTTGGAGCTCTCCATCGCAAATCACCAACAGGTGGTTCAGCGTAAGGTATGCCTTTAAATAAATAGAGATCTGTAGCTTCAATCCCTAAATAGTTACCTGATTGGGATTTAACTACTATATCTTTATCTGTTTCATTAAAATTTGAAATTGTTGAGCAAGAAGCTGTTACAAGCAATATTAAAATTGCAATTGAATATCTGATCATTAAATTAAAGATTGAAGATTTATATTAAGGGCATTAAATTTATTTTCAATGTCACCTGCTTCTTGACTTCCGCCTTGCGCGAAATCATCTCTTCCTCCACCGCTACCATTGAAAGCAGTATTGACGAGCTGAATAAGATCTTTTGCAGAGAATTTTTCATTTTGTTTGGCCGTGACTATGTAGGATACCTTTTCATCATCTGTTGAAATTAAAATAGAGAAGCTTACTGCAGCATCCTTTGCTGATTTATCAGCATACCGACGCAACATCTCAATGGATGCATTGCTACGTACTACAACCTCCCCTTTTTTTCCATCAACTAGATGCGATTCACTGAAGAGGGTTTCAGAACTTAAACTTTTTTCTGTTTTTTTTGATGACTTTAGCTTCTTATTTTCTTTTAGCAGGTCTGATACTCGTGTTTCCAGTTCCTCATTTGGAACATTTAACATCTCAGATAGTTTTTTAAGCTTGTTTAGTGCGTCTTTTGATTTTTCAATTAAGTTTGATCCTGTCATAGCTTCAATCCTTCTTACTCCTGAAGAAACCGATGTTTCATTAGATATAATAAACCCTTCTATTTCAGATGTGTTAGTAACATGTGTCCCGCCACATAATTCTGTTGAAAAATCTCCTCCAATTTTCAGTACTCTAACCTCATCGCCATACTTGTCACCAAAGAATGCCAACGCACCATTCTCAATAGCTTGATCAAAGGACATTGACTCAACAACAGTTTCAGAACTTTTTTGGATTTGTTCGTTAACTAGATTCTCAACATCGCTAATCTCAGTTTCAGAAAGCTTTTTATTGTGAGAAAAATCAAATCTGAGCTTTTCATCTGTAACTAATGATCCTTTTTGAAAAACAGAATCACCTAAAACTTTTCTAAGAGCAGAATGCAGTAAGTGTGTTGCAGAGTGGTTGTTGACAATGTTTTTTCTTCTTTCTTCATCAATAAATAATGTTGCTTGATCTTCGAGCTTAATATTCCCTTTCTCAACAACTATATGATGGAGATGAAAATCACCAATTTTTTTGCAATCCACTACCCTAATATCAAATTCCTTTCCAACAACTGAGCCTTGATCTCCAACCTGGCCACCTGATTCAGCATAGAAAGGTGTTTCTGAAAAAAGAGCAAAGCCTTTTTTATCAATAGATTTTGCCTCATTCCCGTCTTCATCAAATAAAGCTATGCACTGGCCCTCACATCTTGCATCACTGTAACCCACAAATTTTGATTTGAGCTTTGGATTAATAACAATATCTTTTACATCAAACTTTGAGTTCTTTTTTGAACCTTCTTTTTGGGCCTGCATAAGAGAGTTAAATAGGTCTTTATCAATTTCAAAGCCTTTTTCAGATGCCATGGTCATTGTTAGGTCAATAGGAAAACCATATGTGTCATGTAGTTTAAATGCGATTTCTCCTGACATTTTTTCTGAATCTTTTGTAGGAATATTTTGCTCAAAAATTTTAATTCCAGCAGACAGAGTCTTAAAAAATGCTGTTTCTTCTTCTTTTAAGATATCTTTTATCTTTGAAAATTTGGTGAATTCATCTGGGAAGTCTACTGCATAAATATCTTGCAGAGCATTAAGCTGGTTATGCATAAATGGTTCTTTTAAGCCCATCTTGTACCCATGCCTAATTGCTCTTCTTACAATTCTTCGTAAAACATAACCTCTACCTTCATTTGAAGGATAAATATCTTCAGACATGAGAAAAAATGCAGCTCTTATATGATCAGCAATAACATTCAAAGATTGGTCATTTGGTTCTGGAAATTCACTAGATATTTCATCTTTAAATCTCTTGATTGCGTCTATTTCAAAGTTTGAACCAGTATTTTGCATAACTGAACATATGCGCTCCAAGCCCATACCAGTATCAACACATTTGTTTGGGAGTGGAGTAAGCTTGCCTTTACTGTCCCTGTTAAATTCCATGAAAACCAAGTTCCATACCTCTACATATCTGTCCCCGGTATCTCCATCACTTGGTTTTTCCCCTTCATACTCTTCTCCATAGTCGTAAAATATTTCAGAGCACGGCCCGCATGGACCTGTATCGCCCATGGACCAAAAATTATCTTCATCACCTAACCTTGCGACTCGATCTTTTGGAACTCCTATTTTATCAATCCAGATGCTTTCTGATTCTGAGTCTGTCTCATGCACAGTGATCCATAGCTTGTCAGCTGGAATCTTTAGATCAACTGTCAAAAATTCCCAGGCATATTCGATTGCACCTTCTTTGAAGTATTCACCAAAGCTGAAGTTACCCAACATTTCAAAAAAAGTTTGGTGTCTTGTGGTAAATCCAACATTTTCAAGATCATTATGCTTTCCACCTGCCCGCAAACATTTTTGAGAAGTCGTAGCACTATAATCTCTAGTTTCTAGTCCCAGAAAGGTATCTTTAAATTGAACCATCCCTGCATTGGTGAACATAATACTGTCGTCACCATGGGGCACAAGGTCGCTTGAAGCAATTTTTTTATGACCCTTAGATTCAAAATAGTTTAAAAACCTTTTTCTTAATTCACTTAACTTCATGTTTCAATTCATCTCTGTATTTTTTTGATTTCTGTGTGTAATACTCAGCACTAAGTTTTAAAAATTTTACCTCATCCTCAGATAGCTCACGTACAACTTTTGCAGGACTACCCATAATCAAGCTATTTGCTGGAAATTCCTTTCTTTCTGTAATTAGTGAGTTGGCTCCAATAATACAATTTTCTCCAACTACTGCATGGTTCATGATAACAGTACCCATACCAATAATTGTATTATCTCCAATCTGAGCACCGTGCACTATTACTTTATGCCCAACAGTTACATCCTGGCCAATTACCACAGGGATTCCCTCATCAGTGTGAATTACTGAGTTATCTTGAATATTTGAGCCCTGTTTGATGTGAATGAGATCATTATCCGCGCGGATAGTTACGTTAAACCAAACCGAAACATCAGCATCCAGCACAACATTTCCAATTAAATCTGCTGAGTCAGCAATCCATACATCCTCATTATTAAATTTAGGTTTTTTTTCTCCTAGGCTATAAATCATATGTCTATTATAATTGGTAAAGATTTTTTTATGAATTTTTGTCCAATATGTTCTTCTGCTGAAATAATAAAAACTATTCCTGATGGTGACAATCGTGAAAGAGATGTTTGTCAAAGTTGCGGGGAAATTTTTTATGTGAATCCAAATATTGTTACTGGTGTATTACCCTACAATGATCAAGGTGAAATTCTCTTATGCAAAAGATCTATTGAGCCAAGAGACGGCTTTTGGACTCTGCCAGCCGGCTTTTTGGAAAATGGTGAAAGTATCCAAGAAGGTGCAGAACGAGAGACGCTTGAGGAAGCAAAACTTCATGTAAGTGATGTGAAATTATTTACTATTTTGAGTGTTCCTCACATAAACCAAATCTATACTTTTTTCTCTGGCAAAATTGTAAATGATGATTTTGGGCCGACTCCTGAAAGTAGTGAAGTGAAATTATTTAAAGTTGATGAGATTCCTTGGGAGGAACTTGCATTCCCAACAGTAATCAAAACCTTAAAAATTTATCTTGAGCATGGTGATGAGAAAGTTTTTAATGAGGTCTTGGAATACAAGCGCTAGTTTTTCTTAGAAAACAAGTAAGCATTGTCAAACATCTTAAACCATGGGGATAATTCTCCCCAATCCTTGGGAGCCCATGAGAATTGTTTAGTTAAAAATGTTCTCTCTGGATGAGGCATCATGATTGTTATCCTTCCATCATCATTACAAACACCAGCAACACCATTCAGAGATCCATTTGGATTGAATGGGTAGGTTTCTGTTGATTTATGGTTTGGATCCACATAACGTGCCACTACATTTTTTTCATTTTGATCAAATACTGCTCGGCCCTCTCCATGAGAGACCATTACGGGTATTGTGCTACCTTCCATTCCCTTAAATAAGATAGATTCGCTGTCTTGAAGCTGTAACTGAACCAATCTACATTCGTATTGATTAGAAAAATTCTTAACAAATTTTGGCATTGACTCTCCACCAGGGATCAATGTTTTCAAGCCAGACATAAACTGACACCCGTTACAAATTCCTAAAGCAAATTTCCTATCGTTGTTTAAAAATTCAGAAAAAATTGAGTTAATTTCTTGATTAAAGAGGATTGTATTTGACATGCCTGAGCCTGCACCGAGAACATCGCCGTAGGAAAAGCCACCTGGAATCACAAGACCACTATATTCATCAAAATTCTTTATCTTTGTGGCAATTTGACTCATATGAACGTCATGAACTTCAAAACCTGCAGCCATTAAAGCTGCTGCCATATCATAATGGCCGTTTATGCCTTGTTCTCGTAATAATGCTATCTTTGGCTTTTTCCCAAAAAGGTTTTTTTGTGCGGGAGGTATATTAAATTTAATATCTGGTGTTAAGAATTTTTGAAATTCTTGATTAGTTTTTCTTTCGCTTTCTGCAGTTTCAATATTGTCCCTTAATCTCTGAACCTTATAACTTACATCGCTCCATGCATTAAATAAGTTTTGCAATGTATCTGAAAAAACTGTTTCATTAAAATGAAAAATATTTACAGCTTGTTTGTCTGTTGTCTTTGCTACATCTGCATAAGAAAGATTGCTATTCTTTAGCATTTCTTTAACTTTGGCTAAGTTTTCATTTTGCACCTCAACTACAAGTCCAGCCTCTTCAGCAAACAAAGATGGAATTAGTTTTTCTTTTGATGAAATATCCATCCTTATATCCAAACCGATGCTTGAACACAATGACATTTCTATTAACGAAGTTACCAAACCACCATCTGAAATATCATGCATCGCGCTAATTAATGATGAATCCAAAAGATCTTGGGCAGTGTTAAACAAGCTTTTTAAATTTTCTGGATCATCAATATCTGGTGTTACTCCGCCATAAAGTTTCTGCGTTTGATAGAGAGCGCTTCCGCCCATTCGAGGCTCATCATCATGCATCCAAATATGTACTAGTGTTGAATCCTTATGCTGTAACTCTGGTGTAACTGATTTTCTAAGATCCTTAACATTTGAAAAGGAAGATATATTTAAAGTCATTGGAGATGTAACAGATTTTGTTTCACCATCCTCATTCCAAGTTACATTCATTGAAAGTGAATCTTTCCCAACTGGTATGGAAACATTTAATGCATCAGCAAGATTTGCCAAGCTTTGCACTCCTCTTAACAAATCACCTCGCTCATCAGCAGTTTTAGTTGAACTCATCCAGTTTGCAGAAAAGCAGATTGAATCCAAATCTTGGTGCTTAACACCACATATATTAGTAATAGCTTCTGCTAGTGCCATGCGTGATGATGCTTCTGGATTTTCAATTGCTAAATTAGGTTTTTCTCCAACTGAAATAACCTGACCTGAGTATGAGTCATAATTATCAAGCGTTGCTGCATAATCGCTGACTGGCATTTGTTTGTTGCCAATAAGTTGGTCTCGGTACACAAGCCCGTTTACAGTCCTGTCACCGATAGTGACTAAGAATTTCTTTGAGCCAACGGCTGGAAACTTTAGAACATTATTTAGCAATATACTTATATCTTCTTCAGGCAGCTCTTCTTTAGGTGTGGTTCGTAAAAAATCTTGGGCAATGAGTTCAGGTAGAGGTATATCACCAAACAAGTCATCAAGGGCTAAGTTAACAATTACTTCATCTTTGAAATTGACTTTAACTATTTTTTCTTGGGTAAGATTACCTGCTACTGAAAATGGACATCTCTCTCTTTGGCATATGTATTCTAAAGCAGGTAGTTTTTCTTCTGGGATTGAGAAAACATACCTTTCTTGTGACTCATTGCACCACAGTTCCATAGGTGACATAGTCATATCTGTTGAATAGATTGCATTTAGATCGATATCCACTCCAAGTTTAGTATCTTTTGCTAGCTCGGGAATTGCATTTGAGATGCCCCCTGCCCCAACATCATGAATAAAGGTAATAGGGTTTTTGGAACCTCTTTCATTGAATTTATCCAAGACTTGTTGCGCTCTTCTTTGCATTTCAGGGTTAGATCTTTGTACTGATGCGTAATCTAAATCTGAATTTGAGTTTGTTTTTTTGGTTGAACTTGCTGAGCCTCCCCCTAAACCTATCAGCATGGCAGGCCCACCCAGAACAATAACTAGATCACCAGGCTGAGGTTCACCTTTTTTAATTTGGTCCTCTTTAATTGATCCAATACCACCTGCCAACATAACAGGCTTATGAAAACCATATTCCTTGTATTCAAGTGTTCTAAAGTAACCATAGATTGCTGGCCGCCCAAACTCGTTGTTATAAGCTGCTGAGCCTAAGGGAGCATCTCTTATTATCTCCATTGGGCTGCTAAGAAAATCAGGCTTATTAGGATTGGTTTCCCAAGATTCTAAATCTTCAGTCAGTCTAAGATGAGATAAACAAAGTCCCATAAAGCCAGCTTTGGGACGTGCTACTCGTCCAGTTGCAGAACAATCTCTTATTTCACCACCAGAACCTGTTGCAGCCCCTTCATATGGTGAGATGCCTGTAGGGTGGTTGTGTGTTTCAACTTTAATAGTTGTGTGAACTTTTTCTGGTGTTTGTTTGAATACATCATCACCTGAAATTTCCAACATACTCTCTGAGAAAGATGACATCACTGCTGAATTGTCATGGTAGGCAGACAAAACATGTGACATATCAGGTTTGGTTGTAGATTTAATAGCATCAAAAAGAGAGTCATGGCTAAAAGGAATGTCAGTTTTCCATTTTGATCTAAAAATTTTATGTCGACAGTGTTCAGAGTTAATCTGAGCGAACATCATAAGCTCAGCATCTGTTACAGGCCTATTTAACTTAGTGAATAAATCTTGAAGGTATTTTTTCTCATGATCATTTAAGGCAAGACCAAGCTCATTATTAAGCTCCTCTAACAAAGATTCATCTTCATGGATGTTGAATTTATTTGTAAGCCTTCGCTCTCGAGTTTTAAAAATTTCTTTGGTTGAATCTAGATCAGAAAAGCTCGACTCAGTCATTCTATCGAAGTAATTATTTATAATTTCTTCATGTTGTTCGGCATTACCCTCAAACCCTTTAAATCGCTCAACTCTAATGAGCGAATCTACGCCAATATTTTTAAAAATATCTTGCGCCTTGCTTGACCAAGAGCTTTGTGTGCCAAGCCTAGGTGTCAAAATTAAATTTGGAGCAAAAGCAATTTCTTTTGCAGCTAATATTTTTTTTATCTTTGGTAGGTCTTCAAAGCCATCCTTAAGTTGGACTGCATATAGATAAGAATTATTAAGATTTAGCGCTTTGCCAAATATTCTCTTTTCGTCGAGCGCTGAAATAACTTCATCACCTTGTAAGAAAATTGTTTGGTGAGCCATTATGCTTTATTTATGAGTACCTTATCTTTAAGTTCTTTGATTAAATCTCTGTAACGAGCTGCCTCTTCAAAATCTAAGTTCTTTGCTGAACTTTTCATTAATTTTTCAAGCTTCTTTATCTCTTTACCAATGTTATGGTAATTAACTTTTGATACATCATATAGATCGGCAGGCTCATTAGTTTCACTTTTTTGTTTTTTAAGTGATCTGGCACCCTCCATTACGTCTTTAATTCTTGATGTTGCTGTTTTTGGCGTGATGTTATTTTCAATATTATATTTTTCTTGAATATCTCGTCTTCTATTTGTCTCAGCAAGAGCCCTGTCTATTGAGCCAGTTATTTTATCCGTATATAGAATTGCTTTACCCTCAAGGTTTCGTGCAGCTCGTCCAATAGTTTGGATAAGCGAACCCTCTGATCTTAAGAAGCCTTCTTTATCGGCATCTAAAATTGCAACTAGACCAACTTCTGGTAAGTCGAGACCCTCTCTAAGCAGATTTATCCCAACTAAGATATCAAATTCACCAAGCCTTAAATCTCTTAATATTTCTACTCTTTCAACTGAATCAACATCAGAGTGCATATATCGAACGCGTAAACCTTTTTCGTATAAATAGTCTGTTAAATCCTCTGCCATTTTTTTTGTGAGTGTTGTAATCAGTGTTCTGAACCCTTTTGCTGTCGTTGCTGCAGCCTCCTCTAAAACATCTTCAACTTGGTGTGTGGCGGGTTTGATTTCAACCTGAGGATCAACGAGTCCCGTTGGCCTAACAAGCAGTTCAACTTGATTGTCTGAGTTTTCTTTTTCCCATTTTCCAGGTGTTGCTGAAACAAATACTCTTTGTGGGGCAAGTTTATTCCATTCTTCAAATTTTAACGGCCTGTTATCAAGAGCACTTGGTAGTCGAAAACCATATTCCACCAAAGTTTCTTTCCTTGATCGGTCTCCTTTGAACATTCCTCCTATCTGTGGAACTGAAACATGGGATTCATCCATAAAGACAATTGCGTTCTTAGGCACATAGTCAAATAAACATGGTGGAGCTTCACCAGGTTTTCGTCCTGATAAATATCTAGAATAGTTTTCAACTCCATTGCAATAGCCCAGCTCAGCCATCATTTCTAAATCATAATTTGTTCGTTCCTCAAGCCTTTGTGCTTCTAGTAACTTATTGTTAGCTTTCAACTCAATCAATCGCTCATCTAATTCTGTTTTAATTTGCTCAATAGCACTATCAATAGTTTCTTGAGGGGTAACATAATGTGTTTTTGGAAAAATAGTTACTCTTGGAACATCTCTATAAATTGAACCAGTTAATGGGTCAAAATAAGAAATGTTTACGACCTTATCAAATTCTAATTCAATACGAATAGCTTCTTTTTCTGCTTCAGCAGGGAAAATATCTATCACATTACCCCTTACCCTAAAGTTAGATCTTTGAAAATCTAAATCATTTCTTGAATACTGCATGGTAGCTAGCTGCCTCAAAATATCTCTTTGATTTACTTCTTCTCCACGGCTTAAATTGAGAACCATTTTTAGATAAGATTTTGGATCTCCCAAACCATAAATGGCAGAAACTGATGCTACGACAATGGTGTTTTCTGATTCAATCAAAGCTTTTGTTGCTGACAATCGCATTTGCTCGATGTGTTCATTGATATTGGCATCTTTGGCAATGTAAGTATCAGAGGAAGGCACGTAGGCTTCTGGCTGATAGTAATCGTAGTAAGAAATAAAGTACTCGACCCTATTCTCTGGAAAGAAATCTTTAAATTCACCATAAAGCTGAGCAGCTAATGTTTTATTTGGGGCCATAATAATGGCAGGCCTTTGAGTTTCCTCAATAACTTTTGCAATGGTATAAGTTTTTCCTGACCCAGTTACACCTAATAGCGTCTGATTAAGCAGACCATTGTTTAGATTTTCAACAATTTTTGTGATTGCAGCAGGTTGATCTCCCTTCGGAGAGAAATCAGAGATTACTTTAAAGCCTGACATTGTTTTTAATTTCTAAATAGTTGTATATAATTCCTATTCGTTCCCCGATAGCTCAGTTGGTAGAGCAACTGACTGTTAATCAGTGGGTCACTGGTTCGAGCCCAGTTCGGGGAGCCACCTCTCTAAGTGACCATTATAAAATCTTATTTACAGCCTCTGCGATTTTATTTGCACTTTCTGGCCTATTTCTAATCCAGAGCTCGGGTTCAATAATTTCAAGCTCTGAAAGATATATATGTTTATTTGAGTCCCAGACAATATCGACCCTTCCATAAATTGGCAATGAAGTGCAAGACTGAAAAACCTTTTCTGCAAATTTGATCTCTTCTTGAGTTGGATTGTAGTCATGAACAGTACCACCAAAGTCATCCTGAACGCGAAAATCTCCTGCTTTTGCTTTTTTTAATATGGCATGAGTGAACTTGCCTCCAAATACCATTAATGATGCTTCGCCAAGCTCAGAGATAGTTGGAAAGAATGGTTGGACCAACATATCATGTGTTTGCAGCAATTTACAAAATAGCTGTTCCTTCTGTTCTATCTCATCATTGGTTATTTTATAGGTGTTAAATGCAGATGCAGAAATGGCTGGTTTAATGACTATATGTTTCCAATCATTTAAGTTAGCTATTTCTCTAAGGCCAATGTTATTTCCCCTATCAGCAAAATAAGTTGGCACTACTTGAATGCCATTATTTTTTAAATCTCTTAAATAATGTTTATCAATATTCCATTTGATAAGTTCATAGGAATTAATTAATCTCGTTTTGGTTTTGACTTGTTCCAGCCAATCCCAAAATTCATCAAATCTTTCAAAATAATCCCATACAGTGCGAAAAAGAACAGATTTAGTCTGTTGCCATTCATAAGATGGATTGTCCCAATAAGTAATATCAACTTTTAAACCTTGCGATTCAAATGCAGATTTCAAAAGTTCTTGCTCAAGAAGAATATTTTGAATATAGGGTGTGATATTGTCGGGCTTATAGTAGGCCCGACAAGTCAAAAGAGTAATATCTGTCATTAAGCTTAAAGCAACTTATCTTTAAGATATTCGAGTTGCAACGTAGTCATATAAGCAGATTGTTTTAAGTTGGCAGCAGCTGAGTGCCCTCCTTCTATGTTCTCATAGTAGATGACTTCATGACCCTGATCTAACATCTTCTTAGCCATTTTTCTGGCATGCCCAGGATGCACACGATCGTCTTTTGTAGATGTGTAAAAATAAATCTCTGGGTAATTTTTGTCTGCAAAAACATTCTGATATGGTGAGTACTTGCTTATAAAACTCCATTCCTCAGGATTGTCTGGGTCACCATATTCATCTACCCATGAAGCACCAGCTAAGAGCTTGTCATATCGATACATATCTAGAAGTGGGACAGCACAAATAACAGCATTGAATAAATCTGGACGTTGAGCAACGACCGCTCCAACGAGCAAACCGCCATTAGATCCGCCCCTAATACCTAAGTGCTCACTTGAGGTTACTCCTGTACTTATAAGAGTTTCACCAACAGCAATAAAGTCATCATATGCTCTTTGTCTATTTTCTTTTAATGCTGACTGATGCCACTCAGGTCCAAATTCACCACCACCTCTAATATTAGCAATTACGTAAACTCCACCTGCATCTAACCACTGGCGAGCAAATGAGCCAAGATAGGAAGGAGTTAGAGAAATTTGAAAACCGCCATAACCATAAAGTAAAGTTGGGTTGTTTGAATTTGCCTCCATACCAACATTCGAAACTTGGAAATATGGAATTTCTGTACCGTCAGCAGAAGTAGCATAGAGCTGTTCAACTTTATATTTTTCTGGATCAAATTTTTCAGGAAGAGATTTTATTTTTTCAAAATCCTTATCAGCATTTGCATAATAGAGAGAGGTCGGCTCAGTAAAGCTTTCTGAACTTATGAACAAGTGATCTGCCCATTCATCAAGACTAGATACTGATAGCTCTGCGTTGCCAAAACTTCTGATTTCACTCTCGCTCCAATTTGGTCCAACTTTCTCATAGTGAAGAATTTTTCCGTTAATGTTATCCATAACTGAGACATAGATTTCATCACGCCCCAGACTTACACCTCTTAAAAATCTTTTATCAGACGGTGCAAAGATCAATTCTATTGATTCATCAGATATCTGATTTTCCAGGGCATCTGCAATGTTGACTGCAACTAATGAACCAGAGCTGTAGCCTCTCCAGTCCTCATCAAGACTGACTATAAGTGAGCCTTTAAATGTACCATTAACATCCATTCTCAATGGAAGATCTAACTTAACTAACTCATTGTCTTTAAATAAATACAAAACTTTAGTAAAAAATGTTGGGCCTTCTAAAATGCCGTAGTAATTTCCATCCGGTCTGATTGAAGAAAACGGAAAACTAAAGATCTTTTTGTAATCGCCATCAAAGACAACTTCAACATCTTCTAGATTCTCTCCCCTTGTCCAGATCTTTACTTGACGCGCATAGCCTGATTCATTCATGCTGCCTTCGCCAAAATCTGTGGCAATCATAATTTGATTTTCATTGATCCAGCCAGATGATTGTTTTGATTCACTAGTGTTAAAACCATTTTCTACGAAAGTTTTACTAACTAAATCAAACTCTCTTGTAACTACAGCATCTTTCCCGCCAATAGATAACCTCATCAAACATTTTTCATAATTGGGTGCTAGACAATCTGAACCTTTGTAGACCCAGTTTTGACCTTCTTTTTTTGCGAGCTCGTCAATATCTAATAAAATTTCCCATTCTGGTTGATCGGTTTTGTATGAGTCAATCGATGTTCTGCGCCATAGTCCTCTAACATTGGTTTCATCACGCCAGAAGTTATACATCATGCCACCCTGAACGTAAGCATAAGGAATACGATCATTCGATTGGTACTCTTCTAGAAGTTCCTCGTAGGTACTGGTGAAACTTTCTGATTCAGAGTACCTAGCTTCTGTTATTTCATTTTGACTTCTGACCCATGCAAGTGCGTCATCACCCTCAACTTCTTCAAGCCATAGATAAGGATCTGTGGTATCAACAACTATCTCTTTTTCCTCACTACAACTCATAATTAAAAACGCTATACAAATAACAATAATATTTTTCATCCTGCAATTTTAAGGGCATTTTAGGTTTTTCCATAATAAGTGAAAAAGATTTATCATCAATATATGACTATTGCATTTATCTCAGATCTCCATCTTGAACCAGTTGAGAATGATAAGACTGTAGGATTCTTCAATTTTCTGGATTCCGCTCAGAATAAATATCAACAACTTTATATTCTTGGTGATTTTTTTGAATACTGGATTGGTGATGATGATAACGAACCTGTAAACCTAAGCATTCAACAAAAGCTTAAAGCAGCAACCGATTCTGGTTTAGATATTTTCTTTGTTCATGGTAATAGAGACTTCTTGATTGGCTCTGAATTTGAAAAAAATACTGGGGTTAAGATTATTGAAGATATGACTCTGATCGAAATTGGAAATAAAAGTGTGATGGTTGCTCATGGAGATTCTTTTTGCACTGATGATGTTGAATACCAAGAAATGAAAAAAGAAATTAGATCAGACTCATGGAAAAATACCTTCCTTGCTAAATCAATTGATGAAAGAATTGCTTTTGCTAACAATATGCGTGCAGAAAGTGCTAAAAGAAGTAGCAATAAACCTGAGAACATCATGGATGTTAATTGCGACTATGTTTCTCAAATTATCAGTGATCATAATATCGATTACCTTATCCATGGCCATACACATAGGCCTAAAATTCACCAGGCTGGTAACGCATTAAGAGCTGTCCTTGGAAGCTGGGAAGAAGAAGGATGGGTCATTGAATATAATCAAGAACATCTGGAACTTAAGTCTTTCACCCTATAATAAATTAGTATAAAATACTGTATAAATATACAGTACTTTATATATGTTTTCTAAAGAGAAGAATGGGGATTACTTGCCTCATAAAAACCTAAAACACTCTGGTTTCCCCAGCCCAGCAAATGACTATATAGAGAATCCAATTAATTTAAATGAACTGCTAGTAAAAAGACCTAGTGCTACATTTTTAATGCGATTCAGAGGTCATGAGATGATATTTTCTGGCATTAAAAATAACTGTATTCTGGTGATTGACAGAAGCATTCAGCCTGGCAATGGCGATATCATTGTCGCAACTATTAATGATAGTTTTTTATGTCGCAAGCTTATTATTGGTAACAAAAAATACCTAATCACCGATTGTCAAAACAATACCAGAATAGATATAGATACAATTATAGATTTTGAACTATTGGGGGTTGTAACCTCTTCCATTAATACTTACTAATGTTTGCTCTTGTTGATTGCAATAGCTTCTACGCTTCATGCGAAAAAATATTTAGACCTGATCTAAGAAACAAGCCAATTGTTGTCCTGAGCAATAATGATGGTTGTGTCATAGCCAGATCATCTGAAGCAAAACTAATGGGAATAGGCATGGGTCAGCCTTGGTACCAGGTAAAGGATAAGTATCTCAATAGCAACGGGATAGTTTTCTCTTCCAACTATGAACTTTATGCTGACATCTCGAATAGGGTGATGAATGTGTTAACTGAATTTTGTCCTGAAATTGATATCTACAGCATAGACGAAGCTTTCTTGGACCTTAGCTCATTTAAAACCAACATAGATCTTATAAATTTTGCTCATGACTGTAGGGATAAAATAAAGAAGTGGGTAGGCATACCAGTCAGCATAGGCATAGCTCCAACAAGAACTCTATCAAAATTAGCAAACAAGGTAGCAAAAGATGACCCAAGGTATGGAGGAGTTGTAATTTTGGCAAATAAAGATATCACTCGCCATTTTCTAAAGTCCACTTCCATCGACAAAATATGGGGTGTCGGTAGACGGCTGACAATTAGATTAAAGGAAATTGGAATCAGCAATGCATATGATCTAAGTCAATTAGACCCAAGGCTGGTGGGAAGTAATTTTAATGTCATTTTAGAAAGAACAGTAAGAGAGCTTCGAGGGCAGCCATGTATTACAACCAACAATTTTATGGAACCCAAAAAACAAATCATGGTTAGCAGGAGTTTCGGTAGAAGCATAACTTCAAAGAAGATTTTATCTGAAGCAATTAGCTTTCATGCTAGCAGAGCTGCAGAAAAACTTAGGCATGAATCCCAAAAATGTAGAATTATTACAGCTTTTATCAGGTCGAATAGGTTTAATAACAACATCAAACAAATTTATGCATCGAGGCATATAGAGCTTGCCTATCCAACAGACGATTCTCGCATAATAATCAAGAATGCAAATCAAATTCTTAACTCAGTATTTATGGATGGATACCAATATTCAAAAGCTGGAGTCTTGCTGAGCGATTTTACTAAAAGTTATGGATATCAAATGTCATTGTTTGATAAAAATATTGATAGCAAATCTTCAAGAGAACTAATGAGAACAGTAGACCATATAAATATGATGGAAATAGCAAGAATTGGTTTTGGTAATCAAGGGTTTATTAATACATGGAGGATGAAGAGACAAATAAAATCAAAGAGGTACACAACAAAGGTTGAGGAACTGCCAGAAGTTAGTTAAATGATTTAGGCTGAATATATCTTGTGTAATGTGCCTCAGAGAGCTCAAAAAACTCTTTGTTAATTTCATCCCTTAGATCTGAAAGAGAAACTTGATCAAAATCAGGCATAACTGCTAACCCAAGCTCTTTAATGTTTAGACCATCAAGTGAAGTGGAGCGAAGCAAATCAAAAACCCAACACAAGGGATCTAAATCTTGATTGAAAGATATGCGTGCTTCGAGAAGCTTTGATAATAATAATTTTTGATCGGTAACCTTAAATTTATCCTTAAGGACAAGAATCTTAAATTTCTCTAGACGCCTGTTGACGATATCTTTTTCATGATCGCTGTAATTAATCCAACCTGTAACCTCATGACGGAATCTTTTACAGCCTCGACAAATATCATCACCATAAGTAGTGGAGCATACTCCTATACAAGGTGTTCTTTTGATCAACTTATCACTCATTATTATTTGTTATTCTTTCTATTAAGATAACTTAGATGTAGAATTGTGATCAAATTTTTCAATATGTTAGAGGGCTATTACAAAGAAAAGATTGCTCGAGAAGAGCAAGGACTACCTCCTTTACCTCTGAATGCTGAACAAGTGCAGGAAATTGCAAATGTTTTTGAACAAGGAAAAGGTAGCAATGACCTTTTAGATCTTCTAGAGAATGAAGTTCCACCAGGAGTGGATGAAGCAGCTTATGTGAAAGCAGCTTTTTTAAAAGATATAGCCACTGAAAAGCTATCCACTGATTTAATTTCACCAGAAAAAGCAATTTCAATGTTAGGCACAATGCTGGGTGGTTATTCAGTTGAGGCGCTTGTAGAAATACTCAAGATTGGGAAATTTGGATCTGCTGCTGCAGAAGCGCTTAAGAGCACAATTCTTGTGTATGATGCATTCAATGAAATCTTTGATCTAAGCAAGAATAATGAGCATGCAAAAGACATAATACATTCATGGGCAGAAGCTGAATGGTTTAAAAATAAACCCTCTCTGGCAAAGGAAATTCCACTGACCGTATACAAGGTTAGTGGCGAAACTAACACCGATGATTTTTCTCCTGCTAAAGAAGCATGGTCAAGACCTGATATACCTCTTCACGCCCAAGCATTTTTGAAATTTTCAGAAAATATGGAAAGTCCTTTGGAAAAACTTGAAGAACTCAAGCAAGATGGTTCAAAGTTAGTTTTTGTTGGAGATGTTGTTGGAACAGGTTCATCCAGAAAATCTGCTGCAAACTCTATGCTTTGGCACATGGGCGAAGACATTCCATGCGTTCCTGCAAAAAGAACTGGTGGTTTTTGTTTTGGGAACAAAATTGCTCCAATTTTTTACAATACATTACAAGATTCAGGAGCGTTACCAATTGAGCTTGATGTTGATAACTTAGATCACGGTAAAAAAATTATTTTAAAACCTTATGATGGGCAAGTATTAGATGCTGAAACTTTAGATGTTATAAGTACTTTTGAATTTAAAAGCGATGTGATCTTTGATGAAGTTCAAGCTGGTGGGCGAATAAACCTGATTATAGGCAGACAGCTTACTGACAAAACAAGAGAGAAACTTGATTTACCACCTTCAGATGTATTTAGAAGATATGGTGACAGTGAAACATCACAAAAAGGATACACTCTTGCACAAAAGATGGTAGGAAAAGCCTGTGGAATGAGTGGAGTAAGAGCTGGGCAGTATTGTGAACCAAGAATGACAACAGTAGGTTCGCAAGATACTACAGGCCCAATGACAAGAGATGAGTTAAAAGAACTTGCATGTTTAGGATTTTCATCTGATCTTGTTATGCAGTCCTTTTGCCATACAGCAGCTTATCCAAAACCCGTTGATGAAGTAACTCATAGGACTCTTCCTGACTTTTTTATCAATCGTGGTGGTGTTTCTTTAAGACCAGGAGATGGAATTATTCACTCATGGCTTAATAGAATGTTGTTACCAGATACAGTTGGTACTGGAGGTGACAGTCATACAAGATTTCCGATAGGTATAAGTTTTCCTGCTGGATCAGGAATGGTTGCATTTGCTGCAACACTTGGGGTCATGCCTTTAGAAATGCCAGAAAGTGTTTTAGTAAGATTCTCAGGTGAGCTGAAACCTGGAATTACAATCAGAGACTTAGTGCATGCCATTCCATACTATGCAATGAAACAAGATCTTCTTACCCTAGACAAAAAGAACAAGAAAAACATCTTTTCTGGAAGATGTCTAGAAATAGAGGGTTTGCCAAACTTGAAAATCGAACAAGCATTTGAACTGTCAGATGCTTCAGCTGAAAGATCTGCATCAGGCTGCACTGTTAAACTCGACAAAGAGCCAGTTATAGAATATTTGCAATCAAATATCACCCTACTGAGATGGATGATTTCAGAAGGATACCATGATCCAAAAACCTTAGAGAGACGCGCACGTGAAATGGAGAAATGGATAGAAAACCCAGAACTAATGGAAGCTGATAAAGATGCTGAATATGCAGCAGTTATCGAAATACCTCTTGATGAAATTGATGAGCCGCTTTTATGCTGCCCTAATGATCCAGATGATGTAAAAAAACTTAGTGAAGTTGCTGGTGATGAAGTGCATGAGACTTTTCTTGGTTCCTGCATGACTAATATTGGTCATTTCAGGGCTGCTGGGAAACTGCTTGAAAAATATGGCAAAACTAAAACAAGATTCTGGGTGGTGCCTCCTACAAGAATGGATGAACACCAACTTACTGTTGAAGGCTACTATGATATCTTTGAGAAATCTGAAGCTAGGGTAGAAATACCAGGCTGCTCTCTTTGCATGGGTAATCAGGCAAGAGCTGCGGACAACTCTACAATGATTTCTACTTCAACCAGAAACTTTCCAAACAGAATGGGTGATGGTTGCAATGTCTATTTGGCTTCCTCAGAAGTCACGGCAATTTCATCACTTTTAGGAAAAATTCCAACTGCTGAGGAGTATCGTGAATACATGACTGATTTAAATTCTATGAGTCAGGAAATATTTAGATACATGAACTTTAATGAAATTGAAGACTACCAAAAAAAGGTCAGAGATATGGATATTTCATTACTGAATGTGGAAGAAGTTAAAGATTAGCCATACTTCTTGCTTTCTCTAAATCATCCAAATACTCATTAGAAATATTCGTAGGATACTCGCCGTCAAAAATAGATTTTTCAACTCCATCTAACTCTGGATTTAACTCCATAACAGAACTGACAAGATCTTCTAAATCTTGATATACCAGATTATCGCAACCTAGAAAGTCTTTAATTTCCTCAAGTGACCTGCCACTGGCGACTAAATCCTGTTTTGCTGCCATATCTATGCCATATACATTTGGGTACATAACTTCTGGAGCTGCTGATGCAACAGAAACTTTCTGAGCTCCTGCTTTGTAACACATCTCGACAATTTCTTTCATTGTGGTGCCGCGCACAATTGAATCGTCGACTAATAAAACATTCTTGCCCTTAAATTCATCAAATATTGGGTTAAGCTTTCGCCTAACAGATGCTCTTCTCAGTCCTTGTTCTGGCATAATAAATGTCCTGCCAACATATCTATTCTTAACAAATCCGAAAGCTATCTCTTTGTTAAGAACTTCTGCCACCTTGATGCCACTTGTGATGGAACTTTCTGGTATTGGTATGACAACATCAATATCGTCATCTGCAATGTGTTTTTTAATCTTCTCTGCAAGTTTCGTGCCCATTGCTTGTCGTGCTTGATAAACACTAATACCATCGATAACAGAGTCTGGTCTGGCAAAATAAACAAACTCAAATAAACATGGTGTTAATGCTGTCTCTTCACAGCAAATTTCAGAAAATAGATCTCCGTTGAATGTAATAAAAATTGCTTCTCCTGGCTGCAGGTCTCTTTCTAACTCATAATTTGAACATGCAAAAGCGGCGCTTTCTGAAGATACCATATAATCTTTACTACCATCTTCATTTACTCTCGAACCAAGTGATAGAGGTCGGATGCCATACCTATCTCTAAAGGCAAGTAAGCCATAATCAGTAATAATTGAAACTACATTGATACTACCTTCACACCTTCGATAGGTATTTCTTACGGCATTAAAAAAAGTGTCTGGTCCAGGCTCAGTCTCCTTACTCTTTGAAATTTCATGAGCAAGAATATTTAATAAAACCTCTGAATCACTGTTTGTTGATATATGTCTCAAATCACTATGGAATAGTTCTTCTGCTAGCTCTTTAGTATTCGATAAATTGCCGTTGTGAGCTAGTGAGATACCGTAGGGAGAATTTACATACATTGGTTGGGCATATTCTTTAGTATTTCCACCAGCAGTTGGATATCGCACATGACCAATACCATAGGTTCCTCGTAACCTTTCAAAATGCTGCTGATTAAAAACTTCACTTACCAGGCCTTTAGATTTACGTGAGTGGAGGTTGCCTTTTTTGCAGACTGTCATTCCAGCTGCATCCTGCCCCCTGTGTTGAAGCATTATTAAAGAATCATAAAGTTCAGTAAAACAATCGTCCTTCTGAACTAAGCCAACTATCCCGCACATTAAATAAGTAGGTAAATAAAAATATTCTCGAAGTATGAGAGTAAAAAATTAATTACAAATGAATTGTACACCAAAGCTGACTCAGATATAGATGGAAAAAGCTGCAAAATAAAGAAAATTAATAATAGGAAGCGAACAATTGCTAGAGCACATCCCAAGATCATACTTGCTACCCCTTTAATTTTTGGAATATAAAGTCCTGAAAAGAAATTAACAAATGGTAAACCAGCAGTTGCGAATAAAATTAAAAATCCATTGTAAATCTCATCAGCATAGCTCAAACCTTGCTCATCAAAGTAGCCATATACAGTTTCAAGATTATTTAATGTGATGTATGCATAGACAAGCAGAATAGATAGAAATACCAATTCTTTAATGATGCCATTCCCCCTCACCCGTACAAACAGAAGGAATAATCCAGTGAACAGCAGAATATCAAGAATGCTAAAGTTTAAATCTTCCACTGTTGTATCTCATTTGTTTCAACTGAGAAGTTATCCAAAATATATTTTTTTGCTTCTTCAAGTTGAAGCTTATCAATATAAGGCCCAATGTATAAAGCGTTATCTTTTTGAAAAGAAATAAAGCCACTCTCCAAAAGTGAGTTCTCAATCTCTTCAAAGTTTAAGTTTTCATCAAGCTCAAGCATTACCACCCAAGCTACTGGTGTGCCATCGTAATTCATAACTATGCTATTTGAATTATCTCTAAGCTGTTGTTCATTAAATTTATTCTCAAGTTCAATAATCTCCTCATCAATTAAAGAAATTTTAAGCTCGTAGTCAGCTATGTTAGCTGTTGATTCTTCAGAACTTACAAATTTAAAAACGTTATAACTGATATAAACCGTATAAATTATGGTCACGATTATGACTATGCCAAGGAAATATTTTACGAGCTCTCTCATTATTGAAGGATAGTAAGCATTTTGTCGAGAAATTCTCTGAGATCCTTTCTATTTACTATCTTGTCGACAAAACCTTTCTCTAATTGTTTTTCTGAAGTTTGAAAATCTTTAGGTAATTCTTCTTTTACAGTATCTTGTATAACTCTCTTTCCAGAAAACCCTATTCTAGCTTTTGGTTCGGCAACTATTAAATCCCCTAGCATCGCTAAACTAGCTGTGACTCCCCCATAGCATGGATCAACTAATACAGAAATGAATGGTAATTTTTTCTTCTTTAGTTTTTTAACAGCAGCGGCCGTTTTGCCCATTTGGAATAATGAAATCATAGATTCTTGCATGCGTGCCCCTCCACTTGTTGAAAAAGCAACTAATGGAAAATTGTGCTCAACTGCGTAGTCAACTGCTTTTGTAAACCTTTTCCCAACGACAGCTCCCATTGAACCTCCCAGAAAATCAAACTCAAAAATTGCTACAACAATATCTTTACCAAGCACTTTGCCTGTGCCAATTGAAATTGCTTCATCTGCATCTGATTTGGCAAGTGCATCTTGGTATCGATCTTTATATTTTTTAGTATCTTTGAATTGTAAATAATCATTAAATTGCTCGGCATCATTGAGATTGACGTAAGTATCCTTATCAAAGGTGATATCGATTCTTTCAGTTACGTTAACCTTAAAATGATGAGAGCACTTTGAACAGACATAAGAATTTTTCTTGAGTTCAGGGATATAGAGGATGGATCCACATTTGTCACACGACTTCCACAGCCCTTCTGGTATTTTGCTATCTTTATCATTCCCAAATGTTTGAGAAATGTTTCTCTTCATTGTGGGTATAAAATCTTTAATCCAATTCATCTATCAATACCGTATTTTTTGTATATTGAAAATTATTATACTCTGGTCCTATAAAATATAACCCATTTGGTGATACTGTTTTACCGGCTTCTGATCTCTTTTTCGCAGCAATAATATCTTTGAATTGTTTAACAGTTATTTTCTTTTTGCCTACTTCTAATAAAGTGCCAACAATAATTCTTATCATATTTAGCAAAAAAGCGTTCCCCACTATGGAAAAAATAATGTATGGTCCTTTGGTTTTTACCGACACTTCAAAAATTTCACGCATTGCCGAGTTAGACTGACAGCCTGAAGCTCGAAAAGATGAAAAATCTTTTTCGCCAACAAGATGTTGGGCTGCTTTGTGCATTGCAGCAGCATTTATATTCTCTCTAATTAGCAAACATTGTTCATTTTCAAGACCAGTATTGTTATTGCTTTTTTTAAGAAGGTATTTGTACGTTCTTTTAACTGCATCAAACCTGGCATGATGGTCCTTGTTTACTTTATAAAGGTTTATTACCGATATATCATCTGGTAAGTATCTATTTGTTCCTTTTACCCAGGAATCTATACTTCTTCTTGAGTTTGTATCGAAGTGAACAATTTGATTTGTCGCATGAACACCAGAATCAGTACGTCCTGAACAGGTAGTTTTAATAGACTCATTGGCAATTTTAGAAAGAGCTTTCTCTAGGTGGCCTTGGATAGTTCTTTTTGTATTCGATTGTTTTTGAAACCCTAAGTAATTTGAACCTTTATACTCAAGCTGGACAAAATATCTTGGCATTAATCTATCTCTTTAATAAGTTTTTCAATTTGTTTAGATTCTTTGTTTGTTAATTTATTTTGTTTAAGTTTAGTTAGTATTTTTTTTGCTTTGCTTACACTCCCCATATTCATTAGAGCAATAGCCAAGTCAATTTTTTGTGTAACTGGATTAGAGCTTATTTCATTACTTTCATAAGATGTTTCTTCAAAATCAATAAGATTTTCACTCTTTTTTTGATATTTTTTTGTGTCATGTTTAATTTTGAGCTCAATAATAAATAACGAGATTATTCCAACAATTACTGCGACCTGTAGATTACTAATTTCTATACCATAATCTAGAAAAAAAGCTGAGGGGTCTTTTAAAAGCAGTGCAAGATCAAGATTTTGAAGAAAAGTTTTAAGAGTCTCTATCGACATTAAAGCATTGTCCTTTATCAAGAAGCACTTGATCTAATATGCATAAAGCTGCCATTGCTTCAAGAATTGGAGCAGCACGCAAACCAACACAGGGATCATGTCTTCCTTTAACTTGTAGATCAACCTCTTCATTGTCTTTGTTAACAGTTGTTGTTTTTTGAGAGATGCTTGATGTTGGTTTTAGTGATACATAGATATCTATATCTTCACCATTTGAAATGCCGCCAAGTATTCCTCCAGAATTGTTTGAAAGGAAACCAGCTTTGACCATTAAATCTCTATTCCTTGAACCTCTCATGTTTACAACATTAGTGCCAGCGCCAATCTCAACAGCTTTAACAGCATTTACACCCATCATTGCTTTTGCAAGTTCGGCATCTAATTTTGAGAATACTGGCGATCCTACTCCTGGCATTAAACCATTGATTCTTACCAATATCTTTGCACCAACAGAATCCTGATCCTTAATTAAAGCTTGAAAAAAAGTTTCAAGCTCACTAATTTTGTCCGTATCTACAAAATTGAAATCATTATTAGCTGTGTCTTCTAAAGAAACTTTATCAGCTCGAATATCTCCTATCTGCACAACACCTGCTGAAATATTTACACCAAGTGTTGCTAAGATTTTTTTTGCAATAGCTCCACCAGCAACACGCATAGCAGTTTCTCGAGCGCTTGCTCTTCCTCCACCACGGTAATCCCTTATCCCATACTTTTGTTGATACGTATAATCAGCATGTCCAGGTCGAAATTTATCTTTGACATTTTCATAGTCTTTTGATTTTTGGTCTTTGTTTTTAATTATTAACCCTATTGGAGTTCCGGTTGTTTTTCCTTCAAAAACTCCTGATAAAATCTCGACAGCATCATCTTCCTTCCTTTGTGTTACATATCGTGACTGTCCAGGTTTTCGTCTATCTAATTCTTCCTGTATATCCTCAACAGTAAGCGGGATATTTGGGGGGCACCCATCAACTATTGCTCCTAAAGCAACACCATGACTCTCACCAAAGGTAGTTAATTTAAAAATTGTTCCAAATGTATTTCCAGACATATTATTTGTATATTTTCTTCAGAATATCGTAAATTTCAACTTTATCTAAATCTAAAGAGTTGTAAGCATCAGATAAAAAGGTCTGATCTAACCCAGTATTTTCAAGACTATTATTAAATTTTTGCTTCAGATATGGTTTTGACTCCTCTCTTCTCTCTCTATGACCCAATGGATAAATTACTTCTTCTTCCATTACATCGCCATTTTTTAATGTCACAGTAACTTTATTTGGAATAGCTCGCTCATCAAGATTGTAATACCTATTTGTATATTCAGTGTTTTCTGATGTGGAAGTAATTTCTCTTAAGCTATCAATCCTTGAATCTGATGCAGCTTCATCTGTGTAGGAATTAGCATCTAAATTTCCGTTTAACAAGCACCAAGCCACTATGTATTCAATACAATGATCTCGATCGGCATAATTTGTGAGAGGCCCTTGTTTTGAAATAATTCTCACACCAGGTTCTTGTGTATGAATATTAATATGCGCAATATCATCAAAGGCAACTTGTGGGTGGAGCTTTATTGCAGCTTCAGCAGCTGTTTGTGCATGAAACTCAGCAGGAAAATTAACCTTATAAAGTATGTTATCCATAACATAAGAATTTAGCTCTCGCTCAAGCTTAACTGGATTGTCTCCCATTAAGACATCATTGAATCCCCATACCTCAGCAGAAATGACAGATGGATAATGCTCGTCACTAACTTCTGAAATAAATGCAAGTTTGACGCCTCTTGCACCAGCATCTCCAGCAGCCCAGCTTTTTCTTGCCCCTGTATTTGGAAAATGGCGGTATGTTCTTAAACTCTGTCCATCCACAAATGCATTACTAATTACAGCACTCATTTGCTCGTGATCATGCCCTAACATCTTTGAAGCTACTGCAGCGGAAGCAATCTTTACAAGAACCACGTGATCTAAGCCTTCTTTATTGAAGCTATTTTCAATAGCTAATGCTCCCTGAATTTCGTGAGCTATGACCATGAAATTTAAAATATCTCTTAGGCTAAATGTTGTGTCTCTCTCTGTTTTCAGATAATCAGTTAAGGCCAAGATAGCCGCTAAATTATCAGATGGATGGCCCCACTCCTTTGCAAGCCAGGTATCATTAAAATCCAACCATCTTATTAATGCTCCATTTAAAAATGTTGCATCAACAACATTGGTTTTTGTATCCGTTCCTATGACCCCAACGCTGCCTGAGGAATCCTTGATGTATGCGAGTGAACAAAAGTTTTGAACTTTGTCGTGCTCGAGTGCTAAAAATGCGCATGCCAAGCTATCAAAAAAGCATGTTTTAGCCTCTTGCAATGATGATTCATCCGCAACAAATGTCTGTGTGAAATTTGTGAGTTTATGTATTACTGGATCGAATTTAGACATTACCTTGATTCAATATCAACCCAGTTTCTATCTTCAGGGCCAATATATTCTGCACTTGGTCTAATTATTCTATTGTTGCTTCTTTGTTCAAAGGCATGTGCTGACCAACCTACAATTCGAGCTATTGCGAAAAGTGGTGTAAATAAATCAGTTGGTATACCAATATAGTGATATGCAGGAGCCATAAAGAAATCAGTATTTGGGAATAATTTCTTTCTTTCCCACATGTAAGCTTCCATTTCTGCAGCTGCATCATGCAACAATTTGTGTTCATGACCAACAGAAAGCTGCTCAGAAAATTTCTTAATGATATTGCTTCTTGGATCTTTGATTGAATAAACTGCGTGGCCGAACCCCATAATTTTTTCTTTGTTCTCAAACTTTTGATCAACAAAACTCTTAACTTCCTCAACAGAATTTATTTGTTGCAACATTTTCATTGCTTCTTCATTGGCTCCACCGTGCAAAGGACCTCGTAAACTACCAACTGCTGCAGTTAGACAAGAGTGAAGGTCTGAAAGGGTTGATGCACAAACTCGACCTGTAAAAGTTGAAGCATTAAATTCGTGTTCAGCATATAAAGTTAATGACACATCCAGGGTTTTTTTGTCTAATTCTGGAATGTCTTCTTGTCTGAGTAATTTTAGGAAGTGCCCTGCTACTGATCTTTCGCCAGAATCTTGGCTTACCTTTACTCCATTATGGGAAAAGTTATACCAGTAAACAATGGCAGTAGTTGTTACGCCTATCAAACGCTTAGCAATCGCAAGCTGATCATCAAATGATTTTTCTGGCTCAATAACTCCCATATAAGAAATAATTGTTCTCACAACTTCCATTGGGTGAGCTGACGCTGGGATTGATTCAACAACACTAACAAGCGAATCAGGCATCGTTCTTTGATTCATTAGCTCGTCTTCAAACTCTGCAAGTTCTGATGATGTTGGCAATTTACCTAAAAGCAATAAGTACGCTACTTCTTCAAAAGAAGCATTTTCTGCAAGGTCTTCAATACTGTAGCCCAAATATCTTAGACTGCCTTCTTGTTCAACGGTTGATAGTGATGTTTGTCCTGCAGACTGACCCCTTAATCCTGCGCCTTCTAATTTTTTCATTATTTTATCTCGTAGAAGTTAATTCCTCTTTTTATAATTTCACGGCCGTTAGATTTTCTCCACCTATTGGTATCTCTCAAGCTATACACACAACCGCAATATTCTTGCTTATAGAACTTTTCTTGTTTGGAGATTTCTAGCATTCGGGATGAACCCCCCTGTTTTCTCCAATTAAAATCCCAAAATGTGAGGTTATTATACCTATTTGCGGCCCTTAAGCCAGAATTATTAATCTGGTTAAGGTCTTTCCATCTTGAAATACCTAGTGTTGTAGCAAACACGTCAAATCCATTTTCTTTTGCATATAATGCGCTTCTCTCAAATCTCATATCAAAGCACACAGTACATCTCTCACCTCTTTCGGGCTCATCCTCTAGCCCTTTAACTCTCTCAAACCAATTATCTTTATCATAATCGGCATCGATAAAATCAAAACCAAGCTTCTCTGCAAATCTAATGTTTTCTTCTTTTCTTATTTCGTACTCCTCTCGTGGGTGAATATTAGGGTTATAGAAATATATTGTTGTATCAATGCCAGATGCTGCAACAGCCTCCATAATTTCACCAGCACATGGTGCACAACAGCTATGCATCAGTAGCTTTTTGCCATTATTTGGCATTGTTAACTTAGGTCTTTCAAAATTTTCTAAATTGTAAGAGTTCATTTCATTAAGTAATTTTTTAAATCTAAGTAATTATCAAAGCTCATTATATCAGGCCTAGAGTTCTTGATTTCTTCAGGCGCAAATATAAAGGCGCCCTCAGATTCATCAATCATTTGAATATCATTATAAGAATCACCCATACAGAAACACTCAAAATTCATTGACCTAAAACCTTTAACAACATTTCTTTTAGGTTCATCTTGTCTCTTGCTGTATGACTTGATGTAGTCATCTTCAATATGAAGGTGATGACAAAGAATTGGAAAATCTCCAAGTTTTTTGATCAATGGCAAAGCCAATTCATAAAAGGTATCTGAAACAATCACAACCTGATACTTATAAGTCAATGAGCTTAAGAATTCTTTAGCACCTTCATATGGTTCAATAGTTTTAAGAAATTCTTTGAGGTCTGAGTACTTGATGGTGTTATGCTTAAGCGCTTCCATTCGCATATTCATTAAATCTTCAAACTCAGGTATTTCTCTTGTTGTGGCGTTGAGTTCAGGAATATTGTAATGACGGCCAATTTCTTGCCATATTTCAGGGGCAAGGGTACCTTCAAGATCTGTGCAAAGTATTTTCATTTGGGATTATTTATCCCGTATGGTACATGACCAGTGGATACATGGCTAGTTGCTTCCAGGCAATTTTCTGTAAGATCATCGAAAAAAATATCAGCAGAAAAGCCTTTCAGGAACTTACCTTTTGGCAACCCTCCCAAAAAGAATGTTTCATCGATTCTGATATTTTGTTTTCTAAGTGTATTAATAACTCTTTTATGTGCTGGTGCGGCCCTAGCTGTTACAAGAGCAATTCTTATGGGGCACTTACTTACTGAAAACTTAGATTGAATAATATTTAGTTTCTTCAAAAACCCATTAAATGGTCCTGGGTTCATTGGTTTTTTTGATGCGCCCTCCTCTTTCAGATATTTTTTTAGACCTTTTTTCTTAAAGGTGACCTCGGATTCATCCGAGAATATAACCGCATCAGCATCAAAGCCTATTCTTAATTCATCGCTTTCAGATGGTTGATAATTGTCAGTGAGAATATGTGCTGCTGCTATATTTTTTTCAATTGCCATTTTTACATCGTTCACGTCAGCAGATAAAAATAAATCTATATCTAAAGCATCAACATAAGGGAATGGGCTTTCACCTCCAGAAAATACTGCTCTTGTGATGTCTAGTTTGTTTTTCTCAATAGAGTTAAAAATTCTAAGGCCAGTATCAGAACTGTTTCTTGATAATAGAATAACTTCAACAATTTTATCCTTCGGCTTATTCATGCGTAGAAGCTTCTCAACCAAGGCAAAGGCTACACCTTTCTCCAAAGGACTATTTTCATTATGTCTTTGGTATTTGGCATATTCTTCTATCCCTTTTTCTTTAAAAATCTTATGACTTTCATTTAAGTCAAAAAGTGCTCTTGAGCTTATACCTATTTTTAAAATTGACATTTTATTTGTACATTCATAAATTAACTGTATATAATTACAGTATATGTTAAACCTTACAGCTCAACAGATCAAAGTCTTTGATGTTATCAAAGAATCAATGCAGAACAATGGTTACCCGCCAACTCGAGCTGAAATTGCAAGAATATTGGATTTTAAATCAGTAAATGCAGCAGAGTCACATATTAAAGCTCTTGTAAAAAAAGGAGTCATAGAAAAAGTTCCAGGCTCTTCAAGAGGCATTAAACTTGTTGAAGAAGCATCTGGGATACCTCTTGTTGGTTCTGTAGCAGCTGGTTCCCCCATCTTAGCAGTTGAGAACATCGAAAAAACTATCCCTTTAAATCCATTAACTAAAGCAGTCGATTTCTTTCTGAGAGTTCAAGGCGATAGCATGGTAGAGGCTGGCATTTTAGACAATGATTTAGTTGGTATTAAAAAAACTAACAATGCAGAAAATGGTGAAATTGTTGTCGCGCGCATAGATGAAGATGTCACCTTAAAAAGATTTAGCAAAAATAAAACCTCAATAAAATTAATTGCTGAAAATTCAGCTTACGAGGACATTCATGTATCTGAACAAACAGATTTTGCTATTGAAGGTAAAGCAGTAGGCGTAATTAGAGAATCAGTTTAATGAATTACTCGATCTTCTAGATCTTTCTTCATTATTGTATCCAACATATCATCATCTAAAGAATCTAGATCAATATCACTATTTAGGGTTTCAATTCCAGCTTTAATCATCTCTTTTGCAACATCAAACTCCATACCATTCAAAAGAGACTTAACATCACCTGAAAATTCGATTTTTACCAATGGAGAGTCTTTTGCATCTGATCTTCTTAAGACAATAACGCCTTCAGAAATCTCAACAAGTTCTAAATATTTGGACATACTTTTATATTAGGTGCTTTTGTGAATTATTAAAGTGTTTTTACTAATCTCTGGACATTTCTTTCCAAGAGCCATCTTTGTAAGCATAAAAAATCTTCTTTTTCTTGCCCCCGCTCTCTGCAGAAAGATTATGGGTTCCATCTTTTCTATTAAAGCGAACGACCAATGGTTCACCATCTGGATCGTTGTCTGGTGCTGAAGAAAAATGATGGTATTTTTCTGGTAAGTTGCTCACGACAGGTTTTATTTCTGTAATTAAAGGTGCTCTAGTTTCCCTATTCTTAGGAAACTGCGAAGCTGCTAGAAATAGACCTTTAAGACTATCTCGAAGCAAATAGATATCATCACATTTTTGACATTTTAGATCTTCCATTCTGATAGGATCCATGAAAACCGGCTTCAATTCTCCATTTTTCATTAATTGTCGAGTAGCGTCACAATCAGACTCCTGACATGCAAAATATTTACCAAATCTACCTAGTTTTAATTCCATTTGCCCTGAACACTTATGGCAATCAATAAACTCCTCATCCTCATTCTTAGGTTTGATGAATTCGCCTATTTCTAATTTAGTCCCACTACAGATTGGAGAATTTGCACATATCTGCAACTTTCTTTTTTCATCGATAATGAAACCATCCATTGCAGAACCACATAGATCACATTTCGCTTTATTAAAAATGCTTTCTGCCTCTTTGTCATCGTCATCAGCAAAAAGATCAACTGAGATTAATGAGTTTGTATTCTTGCATTGCTCATCACCTTCAGCTAAATAGCCTTCACAACCAAGGAACTGACCACTTTGATTTGTTCGTAAATGCATTTTTCTATTTTTTCCGCAGGAATCACACTCAACCTCTGTATCGATAGGGGCATTTCTTTCCATGGTTTCGGAAGCATTTTCTTTTGCCTCAGTAAAATCTTTGTAAAAACTTTCTAATAGTTTTTTCCAATCTTCTTTACCCTCTGCTACTTCATCAAGACTTTTTTCCATCTCAGCAGTAAAACCATAATCCATAACTCTATTGAACGATTTGTACAATCGATCGGAAATGAGGTTAGCAATCTTTGTAGCATAGAGCCTTTTGCTTTCACTCCTGACATAGCCTCTTTCTTGGATATTAGTAATGATTTCTTGGTAAGTTGATGGTCTACCAATGCCTCTTTTCTCTAATTCTTTAACTAGGCTTGCTTCAGAATACCTTGATGGTGGTTTTGTGAAATGTTGTGATTTAGTAACTTTTGAAATCTCTTTATTTAAGCCAATTTTTAATGATTCTAAATCGTAATCAACATAGCCACTGTTCTTTCCAGGAGGCATGACTTTATAAAAACCATCAAAACTTATGCTACTAAGTGATGTTTCCAAAATATTGTCACCAACTTTGGCTTTGATGCTATTCACATTTATCTCAGGCTGTGGCATTTGTGATGCAACGAACCTATCCCATATTAATTTGTATAGCTTTTTATGGTCTGCACTAAGTGAAAGCTCATTGTGTGTAAAAGTAACATCTGTTGGCCTAATAGCTTCATGTGCTTCTTGTGAATTAGATGCTTTTGAGGAAAAATTTCTTGGAGTTGAATAAGTTTCCCCATATTTATCAAGAAGGTATTGTTTGCAATTATTTTGAGCTAAGACACTAAGGTTTGGTGAATCAGTTCTCATGTATGAGATATAACCACCAGTATATAAATCTTGTGCAAGCTTCATTGTTTTAGACAAGCTATAGCCCAGCATAGAACTTGCTGTTTGTTGCAATGTAGATGTTATAAAGGGAGGCTTAACAGGTATTTTTCTCTTAGATTTCTCATTTGCTGTTATTTCAAGCTCTGAACTTAAGAGCAATTCCTCAAGTTTTGTTGCTTCTTCCTCATTTTTTAAATCAAGGTTTGATTTTTTGGTATTGAGTTTAAAGATTACTTCTCTTTCTTCATGCTTAATAGCAACTTCAAGCTCCCAATATTCTTTTGGAGAGAATGATTTAATTTCTTTTTCTCTATCAACTACCAGCCTGACAGCAACAGACTGAACACGACCTGCTGAAAGTTTTCCGTAACTACCTATTTTTTGCCATAGAAGGCTTGAAAGGTCATAACCAACTATTCGATCTAGAATCCTGCGTGTTTTTTGAGCATCAATTAAACCATCATCGAGGTCACCTGGTGCTTCAAAGGCTTCTTGTATTGCTGCTTTAGTGATCTCATTAAACCTTACACGTGAATAATTTAGTTTCTTTCCTAAAATTTCTTTGAGATGCCATGCAATAGCTTCACCTTCTCTATCTAAGTCAGTAGCAAGAAAAACATTTTCTACTTTTTTAGCAGATGATTTTAGATCTTTTACAACTTTTTCTTTTTTTGGATCTATCTCATAGTTAACATCCCAGTTTGTTAAATCAATTGCTTTGCTTCCCTTTGGAAGCCTTCTTACATGACCAACACTGGATTTAACGATATATTCGTTACCGAGATATTTGCTTATTGTTTTTGCTTTTGATGGTGACTCAACAATTACTAAAGATTTACTTGCCATTTCTTATAATTTCTCTCACTTGATTAGGGCCCTCATAGATCAATCCAGTATACATTTGGACCAGATCTGCACCAAGATCAAGTTTTTCGTTATAAGAATCTACATCAAAAACACCACCAACTGCAACAAGAATTTTTTTATCATTCAAATTCTCATTTACAAAATTTAGAAGTCTGTTTGATTTATTTGAAAGAATTTTTCCTGATAAGCCGCCTGGAATATTTGATACGCCAACACTGTTTTTTAAGTCAGAATCATTAGTCGTATTGGATACTATCACCCCGTCTATTTCGATTGAGTTAATTAGCTCAATCATGTCTGCATAAATTTTTAAGTCTTCATCTGGGGAAAATTTAACAAATAATTTAGGTTTGTTTGGTGTTGCATTTCTCTCATCAATAACTAAGTTTAAAAGTCTTTCTAGATTTTCTCTTTTATGAAACTCTCTGAGGTTTGCTGTATTGGGCGAGGATATATTGATGGTGATGTAATCTGCAAACTTAGCAAGTTTTTGCATGCAGAAAATATAATCCTCATGGATTTGATCGAAAGGTGTGGTTTTGTTTGGACCAATGTTGATACCAAGAGTAATATTTTTATTTCGATTAGCTAATCTTTTTAGGAGACTGTCAGCTCCTTTATTATTGAACCCTAAACTGTTTATTAAAGACTCTTCTTTAACCAATCTTTTAAGTCTGGGTTTAGGATTTCCATATTGTGGTTTTGGAGTAACAGTGCCAATTTCAATGAAACCAAAACCAATGTGATCCATTTGATCAATGATCTCGCCATTTTTATCCATGCCAGCAGCTAAACCTAATTTATTTTTGACTTTAAGGCCCTTAACCTCAGTTGCAGTTTGTTTAAAACGATAAAACCGAGAGAAAATTTTTAAGAAAATGCTTGATAGGTGATGCGCTGTTTCAGGTGGTATTAAAAATATTAATGTTCTTAGAAATTTATAAATCTTTCTTTCCTTTTAAATATTCAGCTAATGCAGGACCTAATTCACCATCTGCTAGACCAAACTCAACGTTAGCTTTTAGGTACCCTATTTTGCTACCGCAATCAAAACGCTTTCCATCAAACTCATAACCTACAAAGTTGGCAATATCACTCAGGATTGCATCGGTAATTTGTATCTCACCATTTTTGCCCGGCGCATCATTATTTATATGATTAAAAATTGAGCCATTAAAAATATATCTGCCCACTACAGCTAACTCAGAAGGTGCTTCTGAAAAACTAGGTTTCTCAACAATGCCTTTCAATGTGCAAATTTTGCCAGTTTCTATTGGGTCGACGACTCCAAACTTTGATATGTCTTCACCCTCAATCCGTTCTAGGCCTAATACTTGAGTGTCCTTTTCTCTAGCTACCTCAATCATCTGCTCCAAAACATTTTTTCCCTCTGTCTTCATCAGATCATCTGCCAATATCACTGCAAAACTCTCATTGTTTTCAATAACATGCTTGGCACATCCTATAGCGTGACCAAGGCCTTTAGGCTCACCTTGTCTTATGAAGGTAAATTTTGCCTGCTTACCGCCTATATTTTGAATCTTTTTTAAAAATTCAGTTTTATTATTCTTTGATAGAGCATCAACAAGCTCATGATTTTCATCAAAATGATCATCAATAGCTCTTTTTGCATGATGAGTAATGAAAATAAATTCTTCTATGCCAGCTGCAGCAGCTTCTTCAACTGCATATTGAATAATTGGCTTATCAACAACAGGGAGCATCTCTTTTGGAGTTGCTTTTGTTGCTGGTAAGAATCTTGTTCCAAACCCTGCTACAGGAAAAACTGCTTTTTTAATTTTCATTGTGTTGGATTATACAGAAAGTGGTGAATTTCTTCTATTTTTCGTCCTTAGAGAGACTCCAATTAAGCTTATCCCTACAGGCTGTATAGAAGTCATGATCCAAAGGATGTAATAATTTAAAACCTTTTGCGCTTTTTTGGATTTTAAATGTACTCAAGCCTTCCTCAACTTTGATTTCCTCATTGCCATCAATAATGATATAGCTATCGGTGTTAGGTGGTGTTTTTGTTAAAGACACCTCAACCTTAGAATCTGTAGGAATAAGCAAAGGTCTAGCTGATAAAGACAAAGGATTTAAAGAAGTAATAACCAAAGCACTAACATCAGGAGAAACAATTGGTCCCCCGGCAGACAAGGAGTAAGCGGTTGAGCCATTTGAGGTTGATATGATTAGACCATCTGCCCTTTTGCGATAGACAAAATTATCATTTACCTTCACTTCAAACTGCATAAGCTTGTAGCTTTTTTGTGTATGCAAAACAATTTCGTTATAGGCTGTATAACTCTTGCCATTATAGATACAGTCAATTGTTTCTTTGGTTTCAGGCAAACAGTTACCCTTTAATACCTCTATTAAATTTTGATCAACACTTCCATAATCAAGATCAGCCATAAAGCCAACTTTACCAAGATTAATACCCACAAAAGGCACATCAAGATGTTGAAAATCTTTTGCAGCAGAGAGCATGGATCCATCACCCCCAATTACAGTGATTAAATCTATGCCATCCGTGGAAGGCAGGTCTGTTTTAGGCGTATATGTTACGAAAGAAACATTATTCTCTGATAGAATTTGACTAACATGCGCAAGAGCACTTTGGGTCTTTTCTTGGTCGTATGCTACAACTAATAATTTTTTATATTTAAACATTGGAAGACTATTTTAAAACTTTAAAACAAATCATTGAAGGGGATGATGCCATTACGTTCCTTTCAGGTGCAGGATTAAGTACCGCCGCAGGGCTGCCTGATTTTAGGTCTGATGCTAAGGGTTTTTGGACTAAAAATAAACCAGTGCATTTTGCTGACTATTTAACCTCGGCAGAATCCAGAAAAAAATCTTGGCAGAACAATATAGCCATTCATCATGAGCTAACTAGTGCAAAACCAACTAAAATGCATGCTTTAATTGAAAAAGCATTGAAAAGAAATCATCTTAACTCTCATATAACTCAGAATATTGATGGGTTACATACGTCAGAAGAATGCTTGCCAGACCAAATAATTGAAATTCATGGTACAACTCGAAAAGCAGCATGCCTTAACTGCTATGAGGAATATGATGTCAAAGACTTTTATGAAGAATATAGCAAAGCAGATAACTTTCCACTGTGTCCTAAATGTCAAAATGGCTATGTAAAGGTTGCAACCATTTCTTTTGGTCAGCAATTAGACTCAGCAAAACTATCACTAGCTAAAGAAAAATCTAGTCAATGTAGATATTTCATTGTTATGGGGAGCTCTTTAAAGGTTTCACCAGCAAATCACTTTCCAAGAATAGCTTTAAATAATAATGCTAAACTAATCATTCTTAATTATGACTCAACACCATTTGATTCTGCTGCAGAGTTTGTAATTAATGAAAAACTAGAAAATATCTATGAGCAAATTAGCAAATAGTCTTGAAGAACTGCTTTCCACTTTCAAAAAATTAAGGAATCCTGATACTGGCTGCCCTTGGGATAGAGAGCAAGACTTTAAATCAATTGCATCCTGCGCAATAGAAGAAGCTTATGAAGTTGCTGATGCTATCGAAAGAGAAGATTTTGAAAGCTTAAAAGCCGAATTAGGAGATTTATTATTTCAGATCGTATTTCATGCTGAAATGGCAAAAGAGCAAAACCTTTTTAACCTTAATGAGGTTGTAGATGAGCTGAACTCAAAACTTATAAGACGGCATCCACATGTCTTTGCAGATAGCTCGACAGATACTGCGGAAGGAAGCTTAGAGATATGGGAAGATGTTAAAGCGCAAGAGAGAAAAGATAAAAACCTCGATTCAATTTTAGATGATGTTCCTAGTAACCTTCCAAGCCTTACAAGAGCAAAGAAATTACAAAAAAGAGCAAAACGTGTTGGTTTTGATTGGAATGATGCTAATGAAGTAATGAAAAAACTCGATGAAGAAATATTAGAATTGAAATTTGAGCATGATAAAAAATCTAAAGCAGGCATCTCAGAGGAAATGGGTGATATATTTTTTACATTAGTTAACCTTTCTCGTTACTATGATATTGAACCCGAGGATGTCATCAGAAGAACAAACCTAAAATTTGAAAAAAGATTCAAAGATATGGAAAATTTATCAAAAGAACGTGGAAAAAACTTGGATGATATGAGTTTAGAAGAGATGGAACAACTTTGGCAGGAAGTAAAATGATAAGAACTATTAGAGGGTGTATAACTTTTTTGCTTGTTTTGCTGAATGCAATCTGGGTCATACTGATTGTAACCCCATTGGGTCTTTTAAGACTTATTCCAATCAAACCATTTCAAATACTTGTTCTTAAGCTCAATGAAAGGTTGGCAGAGTTGTATCTATTTTTTAATAGCCGTATACAAGACTTAATGCATGGTGCTGATTATAGAGTTGAAGGCATGGAAAAACTCAAAAAAGATATTTGGCAATTTACAACCATCAATCATTTAAGCTGGGCAGATATATTTCTATTTCTTTACTTCACCAATACTTTACAAAGCGTTCCAAGAATTTTCATGAAATCGCAACTTTGGTGGTTGCCGTTAACTTGGACTGCAAATCTTGGTTTAGCTATGCCTTATGTGGTAAGAAGATCTAAAGAAGCCATTATGGCTAATCCTGAGCTTGCTAAAACAGACAAACAAGCTACTCTTCGTGCCTGCAAGGTTTATGAGCTCTTTCCAACTAATGTGGCGGGATTTATTGAAGGCACAAGAATTGATAAAGAAAAGTACGATGCCTCAAACAGCAAATTTAAAAACTTAATGCCTCCGAAAATTGGTGGGATGGGTTATACGCTAGAGGTTATGCCATACATAGATCACCTCACTGATATTACTCTTGTCTACAACTCCGATAAGCGTGGTTTTTGGGACTTTCTATGTGGAGATTTACGTCAAGCAAGCGTCACTATCAATACCTATAAGATACCAGAAGAGCTCAGAGGGCAAGATTATTCAAACAATGATGAATTAAGAGCGAAACTTAAAGCATTCCTTGAAGAAATTTGGGAAGAAAAAGATCAAATCATTGAAAGAGAAAAGCAAAGATATGGCATTAAATCAGTTTTTTAGGTTAATTGCTCTTATTCTCTTAAGCTCGTGTTCAAATGAGACAAACAAGAGTGATATTGATTACCAAGAAGAGTTTAATTCAATTACATTTGCGTTTGAAAACTCTTCAATCTTAGATTTTAATGCTCAACAAGATATTGATGGAGAGTTTCTATCTGACTTCATCAATAAACTTGATCCACAGAAATCTATTTTTTTAGAAAGTGATATCTCAAAGTTTCAAAGTGAAGAATTAACCAACACCTACGATGTTTTAAATAATGTTGTTGAGGTCTTTTATGATAGGTACTCTCTTTCTCTCGAACTTAGAAAAGATCTTCTTATGAAATATAAGTTTAATTTTGATCTTGATGAATCCATTTCCTTCAATAAAGACAAGGGTTTTATGAATAATAAAGACGAAATCGAGGATTATGAACGCAAGATAATTAAAAACGAATTAATTGTAAAAATGCTTGATGGCGATAATTTTGAAGAGGCACGCAAAGAACTGCTTAATAATTATAAGGATAGAATTTCTTCATTAAAAAAGATTAGAGCTTCTGATAAATTTGGTGTACTAGCAAATAATTTTCTATCTCTTCTTGACCCTCACTCTTCATACTTTTCTCAACGGGACATTGAAAACTGGAATCTAAGAATGAATCTTTCGTTTGAAGGGATAGGGGCGATTTTAGGCTATGAGAATGAAAAAGCTAAGATTGAAGAGTTAATGCCAGGTGGTCCTGCAATAAAATCAAAGAAAATTAATGTGGGTGACAGAATTATCTCTGTCGGTCAAGGCAGTGATGGTGTTATGGAGAATGTTATTGGGTGGCGGCTTGATGATATTGTTGACTCCATCCGCGGCGCTGAAGGAACCATTGTAAAACTTGAAGTTGAAACTGACAGCACAACTAAAATAATTGAGCTTGAACGAGGAAAGGTATCTTTGGAAGAAAGTGATGCCTCAAAAGAAGTGATTGAAATGGATAATTATGAAATTGGGTACATAAAGCTTCCATCTTTTTATAGTGATATTGAGTGCTTGAGAATTAGCCAATATGGATGCAAAAGTGCTACACAAGACATCAAACGCTTTCTTATTGATTTCAAGCTAAGTGGAGTTGATGGTGTTATCTTAGATTTGAGAAACAATGGTGGTGGTTTTCTTCATGAAGCTGATTCATTAACCAGATTATTTATTGATTCTGGACCAACAGTGCAAGTGAAGAGTCCAGATAGGGAACTGGAAATCTATACGACTTGGCAAACAACAAGAACTTGGAATAAACCACTAATAGTATTGGTAAATAAATTTTCTGCATCAGCTTCTGAAATTTTTGCTGGAGCAATGCAGGATTACAATAGAGCTTTGGTGGTTGGGCAAACCACATTTGGCAAAGGGAGCGTTCAGAGATTCAAAGATACCATCAATGGTCAAATTAAGTTAACTGATTCACTTTATTACAGGGTCACTGGAGAACCAACACAGCTTGCAGGAGTGGAACCACATCTGGAGCTTCCTTCATTACTAAACAGTGATGGTGCTGGTGAAGATAGATATGACAATGCAATTAAACCTTCTAGAATTGATCAAGCATTGTTCTTTGCAAAGCCTATCCTGCCTTTAAATAGTTTCTCAGCAGCACATTCTCAAAGAATTGATCAATCAGCTTATTACCAAAAGATTTCTGAAATAAAAATGAACAATGAGAGAGATGAGGTACTCAGCCTTAATTTTAATAATCGGCAAAGCAGCCAGAACGAAGATAGGACAAAAACACTTGAATTAATTAATCTCAACAGAGAAATCTCAGGATTAGATCAGCTGGAGACTTATGAAGACTATCTAAACTTAGATGAGGATTATGACTTTGTTCTAGATGCTGAGATTGACCAATCACT
>VMBT01000065.1_pt1 | contig 67868 bp, 70 predicted proteins | sample 4404301 | NCBI WGS metagenome assembly VMBT01 (sample SAMN12238535, study PRJNA552566) | marine metagenome | isolation source: Coastal seawater | place: USA: coastal Georgia, Sapelo Island | collected 2008-08/2009-08 | reverse complement strand
CATCACCAAATGAAGTCGTCGCTACTGAAGCTGCTCCACCCGCAACGTAATCATCATTTCGAGAGAATTGACCATAAAGTTCCATGGCATTAATCACTTCTGGACTGTTAAACGCTAAATCGTTTGAAACCCAACGATCGTAGTTTTCAGCTGAAGTCGTACGCAGCATGATGTCTTCCATCCAGTCAGTTGCGGTCCAACCTGTAGCGTTTCCAGACTCGACACCAATACACCAAGGTGTATTTCCATCAGCTACCATCTGATCGGATAAAGCAATCAGTTCTTCCATAGTGGATGGAATTTCATAACCGTTGTCTTCAAACTGTTCGGGTGAATACCAGACCAATGATTTTAAATCCATTTTAAAGGCAAAACCATAGAATTGGTCGTTACCATTAGGGTCTGCATAGGTTCCGAGGTCTACCCAAGAAGAGCCTGCACCGTAATTGTCTTTCATCCATGCGGCTGCTTCGTCGCCAATAGGCACTAAATGGCCTTCTGCTGCCATATCGGCTGCAAGACCAGGCTGTGGAAAAATGGCAATGTTAGGTGGGTTGTTTGAACGCATATCAGCAACTACGAGCGCTGCAAAGTCACGAGAGCCAGAATATTGAACTTTCGCACCAGTTGCTTTTTCAAAGCAACTAATGGTGTTTTCTAACATTTCTTGGTCAGTGCCTAGCATTGATCCTTGCATAGTTATGACTTCACCGGGAAAGCTTCCCATATCGCCTAATTTCGAAGGTGTATTGCAAACATCATGAGAGCCCGCGATACCCATTGAACCGAAGCCCAAGGATAGAGCAGCTGTGATGCTTAAAGTTTTAGTATTAAGTTTCATTCTTTTCCTCCCAAGAGTTGAAACATTTCAGTTACATTAAAATCAAGTCAAAAGAAGACCCAATTTGTAAAGTTTAAGCGCTAAAATTTACACTGTTGATAGCGCTACCAAACTCTAAAAGTTGACCAAGGTCAATTATAAAAGTTTGGCGATATAAAAACAAAAAAAGTAAAATCTATTTAAATTTTTTTGTCTTCATATTTCGGAATTAAATAGAAAATTAAAGTTTTGTGTAAGCACCCCCCCAATAGGCTAACGGCTTATGGTCCGTTGTTTCAAACTTTTTCACTTCCCCTACGATGATTGAATGATCTCCTCCATCGAAGTGATTATATTTTATGCATTCAAAGCGCGCGGAACAATTTTTTATGTAAGCTTCACCTTCGTTATTGAACTCCCAATTTACTCCATCTCCGCCATCAGCACTATTTGAAAAGCCTTTGCAGAGCTCAATTTGGTCTTCGTTAGCAATATGAATTATAAATTTTTCAGCCTCTAAAAAGGTATCATGCCTTTTGGAAGCCTTTGCAGGAGACCATAAAACTAATGGAGGTGATAAAGATAAGCTTGAAAAGCTATTAGCCGTAATGCCTATTGGACCGTTTTTGCTATTACAGGTAACAATTGTAATACCTGTAACGTATTTTCCTAAAGCAGATCTGAAGTCATTCTGATTAATCATTTAACTCTACTTCCACAGTCACTAAGCAACTTCGCGTCCAAGCGCGGTTGTATAAATTTCAAACCAGGTTTGTCTATCCAATTTGATATCTAAAGCCTGAGAAATTGTTTCTATTCGTGACAAAGAATTTGTTCCTAGAACGGGTAGAATATTGGCAGGGTGTGCGAGAAGCCATGCGACTGCTACTGTACTTGGTTCGACACCAAATGTATCTGCGATATTACGCAGACTATTTAAAAGCTTTTCATTTGATTTTAAAAATAAGTCCCCTCCAGCTAAAGGAGACCAAGCCATAATAGGAGTATTATGAGTTTGGTGAAATGCTACATCGCCATTTGTAAAGCCCTCATGTGCTAGCACACTTAATTCAATTTGATTGGTAACAAGTTTATTCTTCATTGCAGCTTGCAATAAGTTCCAATCCCAAGGCTTAAAGTTAGAAACACCCACATTTCTTACTTTGCCAGATGCAATTATTTCATCAAGAGCTGCACCAGTTTCAAAGTGATCCATCAGCGGGTCTGGCCTATGGAGTAGAAGCAAGTCGATATAGTCGATGCCCATGAGCTTCAATGATGCGTCTACTGATTTTAAAATATGATCTCTTGAAGTGTCATAGTATTTTACTCGAGCATTCTTATACCTGCCTACTGGTGCTACAATATCGCACTTAGTAACAATCTCCATTTCTTTACGAAGATGTGATCCTTTGAGTGCATTTCCTAAAATTTCTTCAGCTTCATAGCCACCATATATGTCGGCCTGATCAAAAGAGGTTATTCCTTGATGTAAACAACTTGATATTTTATTGCGCACGTGCTCAGGCGATGTGTCTTGGTCATCACCCAATCTCCACATTCCATAGACCAAACGTGACATTGTAAGCGATGAGCTGATTTTAGTTCGTTGCATTAGTGGCGCTCTCCTAGCCCGAGTGGAGTTGAAGGTGTACTTTCTGGAACTCGTCCATATTCATGCGGTAAAGAGCAAGTTTTTATATTTGGCAAGACCTTTGAGCCAAAATGTTTGCATTCATCAAGGTGAGGATACCCAGACAGGATAAAAGAACGGATTCCCAATTTTTGATACTGTTCTAATTCACTCATCACTTGATCGGTGGATCCCACAATAGCAGCGCCACACCCAGATCTTGCTCTACCAACTCCAGTCCAAAGATGAGGTTCGACGTAACCGAATTCATCAGCAATTTTTCTATTTTTTGCTTGATGTGAGACTCCCAATGACGAGCTATCCTGAGCGCGTTCTCTTATTTTTTTTCCAAAGTCATCCTCTAGCTTTGATACTATATATTCAGCATACTCTTTTGCTTCTGCTTCGGTATCTCTAACAATCATATGGACGCGCAGCCCATAATCGAGGGTTCTTTCATATTTTTCAGCCACTTCATTAACAGATTTCATTCTTCCAATTATCTGTTCTTTAGGTTCTGGCCACATCAGATAGACGTCACAATGCTGTCCGCACAATTCAAGGGCTGGTGGAGAATATCCACCAAAATAAAGTAATGGCCCTCCTACTTGAAATGGTTTTGAAGGTTCTGTTGTAAGGCCTGAGAACTTGTAAATCTCACCTTCATAATCAATCTCATCCTGGGTCCAAGCTTGCTTCAAGATTTCCACTACCTCTCGTGAGCGCTGATATCGATACCCACTTTCAGCCTTTTCCCCTGGAAAATCAGAACTGATAATATTGATAGTTAACCGACCATTCATCATATGATCTAGAGTGGCGATAGTACGAGCAAGCATTATGGGTTGCATTTCTCCACATCTTACCGCTGCGAGCATGTTAATTTTTTCTGTTATTGGTGCGCAGCCAGCAACAAAGCTTAATGTGTCTTGTCCAACCTGATAAGAAGAAGGGCACAGTATATTTCGAAAGCCATAGTTTTCTGCTTCTTTGACGATTGAACTACAATGCTCCCACGAACTACGAAGGTTACCGTCGGGTATTCCTAAAAATTGGTAATCGTCCGAACACAAGGCTGAAAACCAAGAAACTTCCGCGGCCATTAAGTCAGAAGATGTAATTGGTACTACGGTCATACTTCCCCCTAATCTTACATCTTGCGTAGCATTCCAACTTATGTAAATCAATAGTGTATCAATTTATGAATTACACACGTTGTTTAAACATGTCTGAAGCTACTTCTTTACCAATATACATCCAAATTAGCGAAATGCTTATGCGAGAAATTATAGCTGGTCGTTTATTGGATGGAGAACGTCTTTTGCCTGAACGAACTTTAGCTAAGTCACTCAATATTTCTGTTGGAACATTGCGAAAAGCTTTAAAAGACCTTGAACAAAAAGGTGCGCTATTTCGTAAACATGGGTCAGGTAATTATGTAAAATTCAATACAAAGTTTGACTCTATTTACTCGTTTTTTAGAGTTGAATTAATTGATGGTGGAGGTTTGCCTTCTGCAAAAAATTTAGATATCAATTTGGTTCAGAAGCCAAAAACTGCACCGTTTTTTGGAGAATCAAATAAGTGCCTGCGGATTAGACGATTACGTTTCCTCGACGATCAACCCTGCGTATTGGAAGAAATACACTTAGATTCTATGAAAACTAATGGGCATAAATTTGATCAAATTTCACAGTCAGTTTATCTTTTTTATAAAGATACTTTAAATTTGCGCATTATGTCAGCTAAAGATAGTGCGACTTTACTGCCAGTTCCTTCTTGGGCACCCGAGGAATTTAAATTAGCGCATGATAATGAGACGGTTTGTATAGAGCGTTTGGCGAACGATCAGTTTGGAGCGCCTGTTGAGTTTTCACGTAGTTGGATCGATACAAAGGTTGCACGCTATACTGCGCGTATCAGTTAGGAGCATTATGATAAAAAGATACGGAATTATAGGTTGTGGAATGATGGGACAGGAGCATCTTCGCAACATAAATTTAATCAATGACGCTATAGCTTATGCGATTTATGAACCTAATATAAATATGCAGAAAATGGCAAAAAAACTTGCCCCAGACGCCAAGTTTTATGACTCCCTAGATAAAATTTTGAGTGATGAAAATATTGATTGTTGGTTAATAGTGTCGCCAAACCATCTCCATATGGATCAGCTGGAACAATTGGCTGGTATTCCTCATAGACCCATACTGGTAGAAAAGCCCTTATTCACTGAAATTAAACACTTGGAGAGAATAAAAAACTTCTCAATCAAATATAGTGCGCCTGTTTGGGTAGCTATGGAATATCGATATATGCCGCCCATAGCAGAACTTATTAAAAGGCAAAATAATGTGACTGGTAGTATTAAAATGCTTTCTATCCGTGAACATAGATTTCCTTTTCTTCCAAAAGTCGATGACTGGAATAGATTTAACAAAAACAGTGGTGGCACATTTGTGGAAAAATGTTGCCATTTTTTTGATTTAATGAGGCTGATAACCGGGTCTAACCCAACCAAGATAATGGCTAGTGGAGGGCAGGCCGTTAATCATCTTAAAGAAAATTACTCTGGTTTGGTGCCAGATATTTGGGATCATGGATATGTAATTGTTGAGTTTGAAAATAATATGAGGGCCATGCTTGAATTGTGTATGTTTGCAGAGGGTGCAAAGTATCAAGAAGAGATATCAATTACTGGAGATACAGGTAAAATAGAAGCTTTTGTTCCAGGCCCCGCTAGATTTTGGCCCAAGAAACTTGGTGCTCCTCCGATACCAAAAATAGTTGTTAGTCCAAGAGACAAGTCTGGTTTAAGAGAATTTGAAGTGCCCATAGACGAAAAGATATTAGAAGCAGGTGATCACAATGGCTCTACGTTTTATCAACATCAAAAATTTATGCGTGTTGTAGACGGACATCAATCACCAGAGGTGACTTTGAATGATGGTATCTGGGCTGTAAGAATGGGTAATGCCGCACAAGTTTCTGCTGAAACCGGAAAAGTGGTTAATTTCTAGGGCTATCCATTTGGAATAATGCCCTCCAATTCAAAGTTAAATAACTAAGTTTCTAATAACTTTAGAGCATCACGCATTTCGCTGGGAATTGGTGTGGGTCTTCGATTTTCACTGTCTACTAGAACCTGTGCAAAAAACCCTAGTGCGAAACATGGATCATCCTCTTCTCGAAAAAGCCCTGCTTGATATATCCATGATGTATTACCAATTTTATTTATTTTTAAGCCAACTGATATTTTGTCTGGATAGGCCGCCTCTGAAAAGTAGCGGCAACCACTTTCGACAACCATAAACTCAAATCCGGCATGTTCTTTATTAAAGAAGCCGTGGTCTCTTTGCCAGTCAGTGACGGCTGTGTCTATTAAAGCATAGTGAACAATATTGTTCATGTGACCGTAAGCATCATTATCCATCCATCTAGTAGGCATCTGAACAAAGGTAGGAAATTCTACTCGGCAAAGTTGTGTGTCATTTGTCATTTCTGTATCCTGGTGCAAATATATCAAATTACAATTGGATTTAAACTTGAGATCAAAAAGTGATTTATATTGTTAATAAAAAATATTTTGTAGGATGATCAATGGAAATAAATGGAACACTTTCTGCGATAGTTACTGGTGGCGCCTCTGGCTTAGGTGAAGCAACAGCGCGCATGTTATCATCCATGGGTGCAAAGGTGGCTATTTTTGATCTAGATATTGATAAGGGTTCAACTATTGCAAAAGAATTAAATTCAGACTTTTACGAAGTTGATGTATCGGATGTTAATTCTGTAAACCAAGCAGTCTTGGATTTTTCAAAGCAAAATGAAGGAATTCAGGTCGCGGTAAATTGTGCTGGTATAGGTCCCGCAGCAAAAACTGTTTCACGAGGGGAGGCCCATTCAAGTGAACTTTTTGCCAAAGTTATTAATATTAATTTAATTGGTACCTTTAATGTGGCTTCTGTCTGTGCGGCTCAGATGGTAAAAAATGATAAGTACTCAGAGGACGGCTTAAGGGGCGTAATAATAAATACAGCATCTGTTGCGGCTTATGATGGGCAGGTAGGTCAGGCTGCGTACTCAGCTTCAAAAGGTGGAGTCGTTGGACTAACACTTCCAATGGCCAGAGATCTTTCTGATAAAGGTGTTCGTGTCTGTTCAATTGCACCGGGATTATTCCTGACGCCACTTTTGGAAAGTCTGCCTAATGAAGTTCAAGAGTCTTTGGGAGGGCAGGTACCATTCCCATCACGATTGGGAAAACCAAAGGAATTTGCCCAGTTAGTGTGTCATATCATTGAGAACGATATGTTAAACGGAGAGGTAATTCGTCTTGATGGAGCAATAAGAATGGCTCCGCGCTAGGTAGTTCTGAAAAATCTGAATAATAGCGAGGCTGCCCATCCAGCGAATATAGCAATCGCAAGTGACATAAGACCATACGCTAGTGGGTTTTCTCTAGACATATTAAATAACAGACGCTCTAGACCAACTTTTCTTACATCAATGACAGTAGAGAATTCATCAATTACATTTCCATTTCTGGTCAGGAGAATGCGCGCGGTATAATCACCTTCAGATATATCCGCAGGCATGCCAATTGAGGTTCGAAATAAGGTTTGCTCGTCGATCTCTACCGTATTCTCTAGCAATTTATACAATCCTTGCTCTTTTCTAATCCTTATAACGGCCTCTGAAAACGAAACAGCATCCAATACATTCATAGGCGCACCAACGGAGCGAATTGCTCTAGGTATAGAAACTTTATACCTAAGATCTTCTGTATCACTAATAGCTGATAGAAAATCAGAGCTTGTCGCTACAGCATAAAAACTGGGTGCAGCGTCTACTTCTACAGTTTCTGTATTCATCCAAATCCCTAAAACTTTTGATTTTCTGTGAACAGAAATCCTCTCTGAAGGACCAGCTACCGTAACGATTACTTGAAGATCGCCGATGGGTGCCGGCTTATCTCTTTTAACAGCTCCAAATAATAGAATTTGGGATCCATCAAAAGTTGCCGTTATGGCTACTTTTTCTTTGTCCATCCCAATCACAACACTTTCTGCAAATGCTGAAGAAGTTGATATAAAAAATAATAGTATAAGCCTAAGCATTATTTTAGGCTCGCTTTGCTAATCGAATAAAGCTCACCTGGCATAATTAATAAGTCTAGGGCAATTTTCAAACATACTGCTATGACCATCAGTGCCAAAAGAATACGTAATTGTTCTGCTCGTAGTCTAGTTCCAAGCTGGCTTCCAACCTGCGCTCCAACTACGCCGCCCAAAAGCAATAGTACAGCCAAAGCAACGTCAACTGTGTAATTTGTTGTTGCGTGCAATAATGTGGTAAAACCCGTAACAAATATGATTTGGAAAAGTGATGTGCCCACTACAACTTTTGTTGGCATACCCAAAATATAAATCATGGCTGGTACCATGATAAAACCGCCACCAACGCCCATAATCGCGGACAGGACACCGACAAAGATTCCGACAAAGATGGGCGGTATTATTGAAATGTACAATCCCGAGGTTCTGAAACGCATTTTGAAAGGTAATTGTTGAGCAAAGCCTCTTTGCTTACGAATTTTTTTTGGTGTTGACCCATTTTCTTTTTTCAAAAGTGCCCGCAAACTTTCGATGAACATCAGGCTTCCAATAATTCCCAAAAAAGCTACGTAGCAAAGTTTAACAAGCAAATCGACTTGTCCAAGACTTTTGAGATAATTGAAAATAATCAAACCTAGTCCAGCGCCTAATAAGCCTCCTATCAAGAGAATTAGACCCATTTTAAGGTCGACTGTTTTCCGTTTCAGATGAGCCAGCGCTCCCGAAAATGAAGACGCAACAATCTGGTTGGCTTCTGTTGCTACTGCCACAGCTGGAGGGATACCAATAAAGAAAAGCAGTGGGGTCATTAAAAAACCACCACCAACACCAAACATCCCAGAGAGAACACCAACAATGCCACCCAAGCCAAGTAAAAGGAAGGCGTTGACTGAAACTTCGGCAATGGGGAGATAGATTTGCATAGCTGCCTTTAGACAGAAATATTAGGTATTTGCAATATCTAGAAATAGCATAAAGATAATATGCTAACGCTCTTTAACGTATGGTTGTCCGCCTGCTCGCGGAGGGATAGCTTTTCCAACAAATCCCGCCAAAACCACGACTGTCAGAACATATGGAAGAGATTGTATGAAAACAACTGGGATTTTAATTTGGCTACTGGTGCCGGTGTCCCATACTGAGAAAATTACCAAAAATGCAATGATTGAAATTCCAACGGCTAACCCGCCAAGAACAGCTTTATCTAAATAATCCTTCTTCCAGACATAGCTTAGCAACCCTAGTGCTATAAGAATTAGAAATCCACTTAGAAACCAAGCGGGTAGCAAAATATTTTGAAATCGAGTGTCTACTGCAAAGAAAAACCCAAATAATAAACATGCGCTTAGAGCGTACCAAGGACGCCATTTTGCAAAAATTAGTGCTGCTAATGCAATAAAACCACGACCTGCAGACATGTCTTTTGTAAAGTTAGCTTGCAAAGAAGTAGCGATATAAGCACCTGCAATACCACATAAAACACCCCCGATAATTACTGCACTGTATCGCAATCCTCTAACTGATATTCCCGCAGTATCGACTGCAGCAGGGTTTTCACCAACAGCGCGTAAGCGAAGTCCATACCTCGTTTTGTATAGTATAAACCATGAAATAGGCACCGTAAGCAGTGCGACGTAAACAAGAAGAGAATGTCCTGATAGGAGTTCCGAATAAAACTGCATTAATGGCCCTGCTTCATTCATTTCCTTTGACGAAGTAGCCCCTGGGAAATTTATTGGTTCGAACCTGCCGCCTGATTTTAAAGGTGGTGTTCGACCACCCTGTCCAAACAAATCTTGTGCTACCACCACGGTCAATCCTGCTGCAAGAAAATTTATGGCTACCCCTGATATGATTTGGTCACCACGAAGTGTAATTGATGCTAGTCCGTGTAGTAACGATAACATAATTGATGCTGAAATTCCCGCTAAAAGACCAAGCCAGACGGACCCGGTTATTGCTGCAAATGCTGCAGAGACGAACGCTGCAGCTAAAAGTTTTCCTTCAAGGCCAATATCAAAAATACCTGCACGCTCAGAAAATAAGCCTGCCAAGCATACCAACAACAAAGGTGTTGCGAGGCGCAATGAGCTATCTAAAACCTGAAGTAGGGTTAAAAATTCAATCATTCTTTTGCCTTCCGAAGAGACATAAAAAAACTTTCAAGTGGCGCTCTCACCATTAAACTGAGGGCTCCTGTGAATAGTATTACTAAAGCTTGAATAACCACTATTAGTTCGCGGGGTATTTTGGTCCAAAGGGCTAATTCAGCACCACCTTGGTATAGAAAGCCAAATAATAAAGCAGCTAGAAGGACGCCTAAAGGATGACTTCGGCCCATTAGAGCGACTGCGATACCAATAAAACCTGCACCTTCTGTAAAATTCAAAATAAGTCGCTCGCTTTCGCCTTGTGTCGTATTAATTGCCATCATCCCACATAATGCACCTGATATCATCATCGCTATCATTATTATTTTAACTGGTCTAACACCTGCGTAGCGCGCTGCTGGCCCTGATTTTCCTAAAGCCCTAATTTCGTATCCTAGTGGAGAACGCCAAATCAGATACCAAACGGCTACACAGGCCAAAATTGCAATAAAAAAACTAACATTTGCAGGAGCAGATCTAAACGCTTTTTCAAAACCAAACAAACTTGCTATGTCTTGGAAGGTGGGAAGATGAGTGCTTACGGGAAAGTTAGCGGATGCAGGATCCATGCTTCCCTTTGGTTTTAAAACATCAACCAAAAAGAAATTCAGCACGCCGGCTGCGATGAAATTAAACATAATTGTTGTAATTACAATGTGGCTGCCTCTTTTTGCTTGGAGATAAGCAGGTAAACCTGCCCAAATCATACCAAAAACGGCTGCTCCGATTGAAGCGCCAACGATAGCCAAGGTCCAGTGTGGCCATGGAATAAAAAGGCAAACCAGGGCTACTCCCAAGCCCCCAATCATAGCTTGACCTTCGCCCCCTATATTAAAAAGTGCCGCATGAAAGGCTACTGAAACCGCAAGACCAGTGAAAATAAAATTTGTAGTATAATATAGCATATAGCCCCAGCCTGCAGAACGGAGTAATGTCCCTTCAATCATAAGGTTAAGAGCTGCAATTGGGCTTTCACCAATGGCTATAATGAGCAATGCAGATAAAAAAGCTGCTAAAAACAAAGACAATAAGGGTACGATTATTATATCAACCCATTTCGGCATTATATCCATTTGCATGCTCCACCAAAGTCATTATACATCATTGAGCCGCTTTCTCAGAAACACCAGCCATCAAGAGCCCGAGTTCTTTTTCATTTGTATTGGCCGGTTGTCTCTCTCCCATAATCTCTCCATCAAACATGACAAGAACTCTATCTGACAGGGACAATATTTCATCCAATTCTACGGATATCAGCAAAATAGCTTTTCCTTGATCACGCAATGCAACAATTTGTTGATGTATGAATTCAATGGCACCAATATCAACTCCGCGTGTTGGTTGCCCCACAAGCAGTAAATCTGGATTGCGTTCAATTTCACGAGCCAAAACTATTTTCTGTTGGTTCCCACCTGAAAAATTTTTTGCGGTAAGTTTTGGATTAGGGGGCCGAACGTCGAACCGTTTCATTTTTTCTTCGGTCTCTTTTCGGATTGCATTGTTATCCATAAAAAATTTATTCGCTTGGTTGCTCTTTTCTCGGTGATAACCAAAAACCGCATTTTCCCATGCCATGAAGTCCATTATTAGGCCTTCACGTTGCCTATCTTCAGGAACATGTGCCATCCCCATTGCTCGCCTTGCTTGGCCATCGCCAGATACACTCGTTGATAAATCTATTTCTGATCCATTTAATTTAACAACACCTGTGGCGGCGCTATAGCCCCCCAAGACTTGTAAAAGCTCTGACTGACCATTGCCTGCTACACCAGCAATGCCAAGTATTTCTCCAGCTTTTACAGTCAGATTAATATTTTTTAACCTTTGTACGCCAAAATCATCGATCATACTTAGGTTTTGTACTTCAAGCACTGGCTTTGTGGGCTTTGCGGGCGTTTTGTCAACGCGAAGTAGAACTTTTCTTCCAACCATAAGTTCTGCTAAATCCTCAGGACTAGTATCATCAGTCTTTAAAGTGGCCGTCATTTCGCCCTGGCGCATTACGCTTACCGTGTCTGTGATATCCATTATTTCTCTGAGCTTATGGGTGATTAAAATAATGGTCTTACCTTCTTCTCTTAGCCGTTTGAGTATTCTGAAAAGCTGGTCCGCTTCAGCTGGTGTTAGAACACCTGTAGGTTCATCCAAAATTAAAATATTTGCTTGTCGGTAGAGAGCCTTAAGAATTTCTACTCTTTGCTGCATTCCAACTCCAATATCCTCAATAATAGCGTCAGGATCTACATTAAGCTCGTATTCGGAGGCCAATTCTGCAAGCTCGGTTCTGGCCTTGCTCAGAGATGGGGCTAAGAGAGCTCCACTCTCAGCACCGAGAACGATATTTTCAAGAACAGAGAAGTTTTCAACTAACTTAAAGTGTTGGAAAACCATCCCAATTCCTGCAGCTATTGCTGCTTGGCTATCGGGTATGGAAATTTTTTTACCATCAACAAAAATTTCCCCTGCGTCGGCCTTGTAGAACCCATACAAAATGGACATCAGGGTTGACTTACCAGCACCATTTTCTCCAATTATTCCATGGATTGTTCCAGGCATCACGCTGATATTAATATCTTTGTTTGCTTGAACAGGACCAAAGGATTTAGAGATTTGTCTTAATTCGATCGCTGGGTTTCTAGTCATTTATTTCTCAATTTAATATAAAAACCGCACCGAAAATGGCGCGGTTTTTAATAATATTTTCACACTTACTAGAATGAAATAGCTGGGCAAGTTTCATCGTCTGTATAGTTATGAACTGCCATTGATCCATTTGCTATTGAAGCTGCTGCAGCATCAACCGCAGATTTCATAGCGTCAGATACTAACGATGCGTTGTGTTCGTCTAAAGCATATCCCACTCCGCCGTTGGCTATACCCATTTGGAAATTGCCAGTTTCTAAATTTTCGCCAGCAGAAAAGGCCTCATAAACAGCATTATCAACTCGTTTCAGCATTGAAGTTAATACTTTGCCTGGGTGTAGATAATTCTGATTTGCATCAACCCCAATGGATAAAATGCCTTCGTCGGCAGCTGTTTGTAAAACGCCCACACCTGTGCCGCCTGCGGCCGCATAAACCACATCTGCACCTTGGCTAATTTGGGCTTTTGTAAGCTCAGACCCTTTTACAGGATCGTTCCATGCAGCAGGCGTGGTTCCAGTCATGTTTGCTATAACAGTAGCATTAGGGTTTACTGCTTTTACACCCTGTGCGTAACCGCATCCAAAACGCCTAATAAGAGGTATATCCATACCCCCAACAAACCCAACAGTTCCTGTCTTTGAGGCTTGAGCTGCAAGCATTCCAACCAAATATGATCCTTCGTGCTCATTGAAGCCTATGCCTCTAACATTTGGTAAGCTTAACCAGTTTACGTCAATCACAGCAAACTTTGTATCTGGGTAATCTGGTGCAACCTTTCCAAGTGAGTCAGCGAATGCAAAACCAGCCATTACAATTGGGTTAGCGCCAGCTTCCGCGAATCGACGCAAGGCCTGTTCACGCTGCGCTTCATTTTGAAGTTCAATTTCTCTAAATGAGCCACCTGTTTCATCTGCCCAGCGCTGTGCACCAGTAAAAGCAGACTCGTTAAAGGATTTGTCAAATTTTCCCCCAAGATCAAAAATAATAGCGGGTTCGGCTAAAGCTATACCTGCGCTCATGGTCAAACCAACTGCGGTTGACAACATTTTGGTAACGATATTCATATAAATCTCCCGATTGTTAATCGATCCCTTCACGTTCCAGTGCTTACGGATCGTTAAATTATATTCACTCATTAAGACGCTTCAGTAAATGCTGGTCAACAGCTTTTTTCTTAAATTAATTTAATTTTATAATAATTTAAAGCTGACCTAGATTTCTTTGGACAAGATTGATGCATTGTCTTTACTTCCATCAACAAAATCGTAGTAACTTTCTCTTCTACCTACCAATACATAGCCTAAATTCGAGTATAACTTATTCGCTGGATTATTTGATTCGGCTACCTCGAGAAAGCATTTTGCAGAACCCGCGTTTTTAGCCTGTTTTTCAAACTTGCAAATTAGATATTTTGCTTTGCCCAGCCGACGAAAATTTGGATGAACGATGACGTTCAAGATTTCTGCTTCCTCTCCAATAATGCGACCAATTAAAAAACCGTTTTCGACACAAAAAAATCTAGTGGTTTCGCTTTCTAAAAGTTTTTTATATTCACTAGCTGTCCATGGTCGAGTCATTAAACCTGACTTCAAATGCAAGTTAGCCATGTCATTGTGGTTCATTTTAGCAGCTGGGGTTCATTTTTTGCATTTGGTGAGGCGTCTGCAGGTTTTATATAACATGGTGTCGGTGGTCTAAAATTTTGATTTTTTTCCTGCGTTAGCAAAGCAATATTCTTTAAAAGAGTTTCTGGCTCTGATTTGTAAATAAAAGTTTTATTCATTGATCCTACAAAATCTTCTGACGCAAATGTAGCGTTTTTTGGATTTGAACCGACATAGTAAAAGCCCTTATTGGCTGGCAGTATGGCAAGGTCATTTTCACTGCTTCCGTATAAAGTTGCTTCAAAACTGGATATGCCTATTGCAGGGATATTTAAACCGAAGGCCAAACCGCGGGCTGCTGAAACTGAAATGCGGATACCCGTAAAGTTCCCAGGTCCAGTACAAACTCCTATTCGATGAATGTCTTCCCAACTTAAGAAAGCTTCGTCCAAGATTTCGTTCAAAAGTGGAATAAGCCGCTCTGCTTGACCCTTGGACATACTCTCCACGGTAGTTTTTATGTTCTCTCTTCCACGGTAAAGCGCTGCGGCAATGTGTTTATCAGATGTATCAAAAACAATTACATTTTTACTAGACATCTACTGGGCGAACCTCAGTCACCTCTGGAATATAATGCCTTAGAAGATTTTCAATACCCATTTTAAGGGTCATCGTTGATGAAGGGCAACCTGCACATGCACCTTTCATTTGGAGGTAAACTACGCCTCGATCAAAACCGTGGAAAGTGATATCACCACCGTCTTGAGCGACTGCAGGTCTCACGCGGCTATCTAAGAGTTCTTTGATTTGGCCAACGATCTGAGCATCTTCTTCAGATACCTCCGTGGAATGATCAGGTGCTGCAGCACCATTAATTGCTTCTTGGCCAGATTGAAAATGTTCCATTATTGCGCCAAGCAAAGCTGGTTTGGCATGATCCCAATCAACGCTATCTTCTTTTGTAACAGTAACAAAATCACGACCTAAAAAAACGCCAGTAACCCCATCAACCCCAAATAGTTTTTGAGCAAGCGGAGATATGCTCGCATCCTCAGAGTTGGGAAAATCAGCAGTACCCTCTTCTAGGACTGTTTGTCCTGGTAAAAATTTTAACGTTGCCGGGTTTGGAGTGGATTCTGTCTGGATGAACATGGTTTTCCCCTATTTTACACTGTATATTATGCCAATTATGCTCAAAAACGTCAAGAGTTTAGAATCATTCTAAAAATTATCGTTGCCTATATTACAGTAAAAGTTTGCTGGTTATTTAAGTTATGGCTTCCAGTTGCTCTTTCGATAAATTTCCTGGAACAATTGTAACTGGTATTGGAAATGATCCTGAACTTTTAGATAATTGAGAAACTAGCGGACCTGGACCACTATTATCAGTTCCTGCACCTAGAACAAGAATACCAACCTCAGGGTCATCTTTTACATAGCTTAGTATTTCTTTTACCGGTTCGCCTTCGCGTATAATTAGCTCGGGATTGATTTTATTGCTATCGCGCATCCATTTTGCAAAAACATCAAAATGGGCTTGTATCCTTTCACGAGCTTCTTCTCTCATTAAATCGCCCACTCCAATCCAATGATTAAACTCTTCTGGAGGAATTATTGAAATTATTGCTACCCCACCACCGGTTTTCATTGCTCTCATAGCCGCGAAACGCATTGCACATAAACATTCGCGACTGTCGTCAAGTACAACTAAAAATTTGCGCATTTGAAACTCAATTTTTATCTCATGCCTATAATATCAAACGTTTTCTGTAGTATTGGTTCAGCTATAGATTTAGCTTTGCTGGCACCATTATCTAATATTTTGTCTAACTCTGGGATATCTTTCATTATCAGATTCATTTTATTGGAAATTGGTGACAAAACCTCGGTTGCTCGTTCTACCAGCATCGGTTTGAAATCGGAAAATTGCCTACCACCAACGTCTCTCAAGACGCTTTCAATGCTTTCATCCGCAAGTGCAGCATATATGGACACTAAATTCTGTGCTTCCGCTCTGCCTTCTAAACCTCCCGGTTCAGAAGGCAGAGCGTGCTGATCGGTTTTAGCTTTCCTAATTTTATTTGCAATCATATCAGCATCGTCAGTCATATTTATCCGACTCAAATCAGAAGGATCAGATTTTGACATTTTCTTGGTACCATCGCGCAAACTCATTACTCTTGCTGCTGGTCCGCCAATAACAGGCTCGGTTACTGGAAAAAAATTAACCTCATAATCATGATTGAATTTTATTGCGATATCTCTTGTCAGTTCCAAATGTTGTTTCTGGTCATCTCCTACGGGGACATGGGTTGCATGATAAGCTAGAATATCAGCCGCCATTAGAGCAGGATAACCAAATAGTCCAAGAGATGCATTCTGAGCATTCTTTCCAGCTTTATCTTTAAATTGCGTCATTCGTTGCATCCAGCCCATGCGCGCTACGCAATTAAAAACCCAACCGAGCTGAGCATGCTCGGGGACAGCGGATTGAGTAAATAAAGTCGACTTACTTGGATCGAGTCCAGATGCAATAAAGAATGCGGCTAACTCTCTAGTATTTTGTCGTAGTACTTTTGGATTTTGCCACACGGTAATAGCATGAAGGTCAACCACACAATATATCGTTTCGTAATCGTCGTCTTGCATCTGAACAAATCTTTTGATTGCACCCAGATAGTTTCCTAGCGTCAAACCACCAGAAGGCTGAACCCCTGAAAAAACGCGCTTTTTGAATTGGCCGACTGAATCATTTTGCAGCACGCTATCCATTTATAATTCTCCGTCTGGATTTTCTCTCTCAAATCGCTTACCTGTGTCGGTAAATTTGGTCAAGCTAAGGAATTTTTCTTGTCAGACTATAACAGATCCCCAATTGTTAATCCAATTCCTACTTCTATTTTACTGATTTTTTTTGGCATAATTCTGGTTGAAGCCTTCCTTATTTTTGGTTTTGGTGGGCCACTTGGAAAAACTGAGACAACCATTGAACGGCTGACTTTAGTCCAAAATTATGGCGTTCCTCCTAATCTTGCGACTTGGATGTTTGAAACAGGTAATTTCTCAATTGATTATGTATCGAGATTTATAGTTTATCCGTTTATCAATTTATCAGGTCTTTCAGTTGTTTTTGCTGCAGTTTTGTTATTGGCTTTGGGAAAAATGGTTGGTGAAGTTTTTTCGTCATTTTCTGTGATTTTAATTTGGTTATTAAGTACATTTTTTGCGGCTTTTTTTTATTCTATATCAGCAACCGATGAGCAAATTTTGGTAGGATCCTTTCCTGGAGTTTATGGCTTTGTCGGAGCTTATACCTTTGTTTCTTGGATTACATTGCGATTAGCAGAAAAGAAAAATCAATCGCAGGCTTTTGCATTGATAGTAACATTAATGAGTGTGCAATTACTTTTCAGTTTTTTATTTGGAACTGGAGAACTATGGATAGCTGATTTCGCAGGATTTGTGATAGGTTTTGTTTTATCATTTTTTTTGAGTCCAGGCGGGATAAAGACAGTACTTTCTATTCTAAGAAACTAACCCTTTTTTATTGAAGCTCTAAGTTCTTTTAAATTAATTCCGCCTAGGAAAACAGCCGTCGCCGTGTAAGTTACCACTCCTAGCAGAATTAAAAATATAGCAAAAATTATTCTCTCTAAAATCGAAGAGACATCATTTTTGAGAAGGAAGTTTGCTCCCCATAAAAATAATCCCATGATGAAAGAGGATAAAATAATAAGCAAAAATTTTGATTTTGAAAGTTTAGTAAGTTGGCCAATCGTCCCAATATTTTTTGTACCAAGAACCAATAAGATAATCATAGCCCAAGCAGAGATTGTGGTTGCAATAGGTGCGGCAATCCATCCGTAAAAAGGCATTAAACCAATCGCAATTATCGAATTTACTATCATTGATAAAACCGCAAATTTGAAAGGAGTTTTTGTATCACCCCGAGCAAAGTAGAGAGGTTGATAGATTTTTTGTAAGACAAATGCTGGTAATCCAAGAGCATAAATGGATGTGGCCAGGGCCATGGCGATAGCATCATTAGTACTCGTTTGGCCATGCTGAAAAAGTGCTGATATCAAAGGTAAAGGAATAATAAACAACGCTAAGGTTGCTGGAATAGTCAGAGCCATGCTTGTCGTAAATGCATTATTAAACGCTGAGCGAGCTCCTTTTTCATCTTTACTTGCGATCCTACGGGATAATTCTGGAAGCAATACTATACCGATTGCAATTCCCACGACGCCCAGAGGTAACTGGTATAATCGATCAGCACCATACAGCCAACTTATGGCGCCTGTTTCTTGGCTCGAAACAAACTGGCCAACTAGCAAATTGATTTGTAAAACCCCATTGGCAAGGGCGCTAGGGATAGCCACTCTTACCAATATTCGCATATCGTCTGATAACCTTGGTCTGCTAGGTTTTATTTTAAAACCTGCTTTTTCGGCGGCTCTCCATAAAAGTGCTAACTGTAAAATGCCAGCAAATGGTACTGAGTAAATTAGTATTGTCATTGTTGGCCATTCAAAAAAGAATGATATGCACAATCCCAAAATGATAGTTATATTAAGCAGGACTGGAGCTGCTGCTGCTGCTGCGAAATAGCCTAATGCGTTTAAAACTCCGGATAGAAGAGCTGCAAGTGATATTAATAAAATATAAGGAAACATGACCCGGCCGAAAGCAACAGTAAGATCGAACCGCTCGTCTCCAACAAAACCGTTGGCTATAGCCCAGATTAATGCGGGCATAAATATAATTGCCAGAGTTGTGAGTATTAATAGTATAAATGCCAAACCACCCAAGGCTTCATTTGCAAAAGCTGAAGCATTTTCGTTTTTCTCATATTTTTTTGAAATTAATGGTACAAAAGCAGAGTTGAAAGCGCCTTCAGCAAAGAATCTTCTAAACATATTCGGCAGTCTAAAAGCAGCAAAAAAAGCATCGAGAAGTGGACCTGCGCCTATCAAAGAAAATAATAAAATTTCCCGAACCATGCCTAAGACCCGGCTGACCAAAGTCCAAAAGCCAACTGTTAAAAAACCAGATATAACGCGTATGGGTTTCAAGATTCTGCCCGTTCCACTCCAAGCGTAATTGCCTGTCGTAAGTTTTGTTCAAGTTTTTTCTGCTTGCTTTCACTGTGAAATTTTAAACCAAACATGTCTTTCACGTAAAAACTATCTACAACTTGCTCGCCGTAGGTTGCTATAACTGCAGACGCTATATACACATTCATGTTGGCTAAAGTTCTGGTCAGATCAAAAAGTAAACCGGGTCTATCCCTCGTGTCCACTTCAATAATTGTATAAATTTCTGATCCTTCATTGTCGAAGGTTATAGAAGTTGGAACTTTGAAAGCCTTTTCCCTTTTCTTGAATTTGTCTCGTTCTTTAATAGCTTCTCGTGTGATAACTTCACCACTAAGTGTTTTTTCGATCATCCGTCGGAGTCGAGAAAACCTGGCCTGATTATATGGTGAGCCGTCTCCATCTTGTATCCAGAATGCAGCTGTAGCAAACCCATCCTTTGATGTATATGATCTCGCATCAACAACGTTTGCCCCCACCAATGCGAGAGCACCTGCTAGGCGAGAAAATATTCCAGGATGGTCTGATAGAGCAAAACAAATTCTAGTAGCATCTCTGTCTGTATCAGGGGTAAGTTCTATTTTAATTTCATCCGCTCCGAGATTTCTGAGCAATTTTGCAAAAGCAAATTGGGCATCTACTTGGAAACCTTGCCAATAAGGAGGATAATGCCTTCCGGTTTCAATCTTTATGTCTTTATTATCCCATTCAGACAGTTTCTCTCGAAGAGCTTTTTTCGCTTCAGTCATGCGGTTTTCTCTGTTTAAAGCTTCAGCACCTTGTTCCAAAATTGCTTTCGTTTCAGCATATAATTGTCGAATAAGGGTGGCTTTCCAGTTGTTCCAGGTATCTGGTCCTACACTTCGAACGTCGCAAACAGTTAGAACTGTTAATAGGTTTAACCTTTTGACACTTTGAACTGCCTTGGCAAAATCACGCACTGTACGAGGGTCTGATATATCTCGCTTTTGTGCCATGTCAGACATTAACAAATGATATCTTACAAGCCATTCTACTGTCTCTGTTTCCTGTTTGTTAAGACCTAAACGCGGTGAAACTTGCTTGGCAATTTTGGCCCCTAAGATTGAATGATCATCAGAGCGCCCTTTTCCAATATCATGCAGTAATAAAGCTATATAAATAACCTTTCGGTTGACCCCGTCTTTTAAAATAGAGCTGGCAATTGGTAACTCTTCTACCAGCTCGCCTTTTTCAATTTGAGCTAGTGTCTTTAAACATTGGATTGTATGCTCATCAACGGTGTAGCTGTGGTACATATTAAATTGCATCATGGCTACTATGGGCTCAAATTCGGGAATAAACTTTGCGAGAAACCCTAACTCATTCATTCTTCGAAGAGCTCTCTCTGGATTTCCGTGCTTGAGCAGTAACTCTAGAAAAATTTGCTGAGCTTCCGTCGAGGCTCTAAACTCATTGTTCACCATAGCTAAGTTTGCAGACACTAACCGCATCGCATTTGGATGAATTAATAGTCCGGTTCGAAGTGCCTCGGAAAATAGCTTCAATAAATTTATTGGATTAGTCAAAAATTCTTTTTCAGACTTAATTGCTAGTCTGTTGTGTATAACAATATAGTCGTTATCTATCTTTGGCTTTCTTTTGAAAATGCGCTCTAGAAGCGGTTCATCCTTTGCATGAACCGCTTCTAGTGAGGTTAAGAAAATTCTGGTCAAATCTCCAACTCGTGTTGCATGCCTGAAATAATCTTGCATAAATATTTCTACAGCACGCTGATCTCGAGAGTCGTGATAACCCATTGCTGATGCGACCTCTACCTGAAGATCAAAGCTTAATTGTTCTATAGCTCTGTCTGCCAAGTGGTGCATTTGGCATCGAACTGCCCATAAAAATTCTTCGGCCTGCTCAAATTGAAGATATTCATCTGATCTGAAAACATTTAGGTCGACTAAATCACTGATGTTTTGGGTTTGATAAACATACTTTGCTATCCAATAAAGAGATTGCAGGTCTCGTAACCCGCCTTTACCTTCTTTGACGTTTGGTTCGACCATGTACCTCTGACCATGTTTTTCATGTCGATTTTCACGTTCTATTAATTTTGCAGAAATGAAATCTTTTGCGGTTCCGCTGAATAAATTTTTCCATAGTTTTTCATTTAGTTGAGAGGCTAGATTGATATCTCCGCACACAAAACGATGCTCCAGCATAGCTGTTCTAATTGTATAATCGTCACCACCAAGGCGTAAACAATCTTTTATGGAGCGGGAGGAATGTCCAACTTTGAGTTTTAGATCCCAGAGAAGATAGAGGACAGTCTCAATAACATTTTCTGCCCAAGGGGTCATTTTATAGGGAGTTAAAAAGAGTAAATCCACATCTGAAAATGGAGCCATTTCACGTCTTCCATATCCTCCCACGGATATGATTGACAGTTTCTCTGCCTCTGTTGGATTATGTGATGGAAATTGAATTTCTGTCGCAAATTTCCATGCGGAAGTTACCAAACAATCAGTTAAAAAAGCATAGCTACTAATGGCTTTCCTTGCTTTTAAAGGATTTTTGCGCAGTTCAAATGAAATTCTATCAAAGCCCTTGGATTTTAACTCTTTTAGTAAGCTTACTAATTTCCCTCTTTCACCGACTTTTAAGTTAAAAAAATCATTAATCTTACTTTGATCAAAAATTTGACTAGATTCGCAGATCAAATCTTCATCATTATACGCCGGTTTATCTTTGCCGCTTTTAATTGGATCAGAATCTAAAGAATCGGGGAGCTGGGTCAATTATATATACCTGCTTATCTCTTACTTCTGCTATGGCTAAACCACGTTCATTAGTTCGATCCTTTAAAAATCGAAATATACCGTCCACACCCTCAAATCCAGCGGACTGAGTTAAACCTTTTGAGGTTAATGCATGTGGCCTTCCAGTTTGAACTAATGCCCCGATAGCGGCTATACCATCGAAGGCCAATCCAGCAAGTTGATGGGGTTTTTGATTATAGAGAGTTTCATACCGCCGAGAGAAATTTTTACGAACAGTTTCATCTGGTAAGGTAAACCAGCCCCCCTGAAGACCTTTCAAGCGAAGTGTTTGTTGGGGTATATCCCAGCGAGAAATTCCAGCGAATTGAACTTTTTCTATGTTAATTCCTGTTTCTGGGAGCATTTGTCCTAAAAGAGGTAGAGCGCCTGCTGAGTTTGATGTCAAAAGAAGTAAATCCGCATCTTCAACTTCGATGGATGCACGCGCCAAAGGAACAGCATTAACAATGCCCTTTTGTGTAAACTCAAAAGGCTGCGTATTGACAACTTGGACATTCGATTTTTTTGCAGAAGTTTCAAGAGCAGTTCTTCCAAATTTACCTTCTATATTATCAGGATATAAAATAACTGCCCGCGTTTTACCTTTTGATGCGGCATATTTAAGTAATCTATTCGAGGTGTTCTGGAATGTTTTACCTAAAATAAATACGTTCCCACCAGCAACAGACGTATTGTTGGAAAAACTCAACACGTTTATTCCTTGATCAGCCACCGCCATGCCAGCAGCATTTGCCGACTCTGCAAATAGCGGTCCTAGAATAATCTTGGCGCCATCATCGACGGCTTTTCGAGCTTGGATAGCAGCTTGTTCTGGATTGCCTGCAGTGTCATAAATTCGAAGATGAATTTGGACATGCTTCATTTCTCCAACAGCCATGAGGGTAGCATTTTCTAAGCTTGCTGATACGGCTCGTGTTTTCGGATGAGACTTTGGTAAAAGTAAAGCAACCTGAACTGGTTTTTTAACGTCAATGTTTAGACCCGTATAAGTTTCACGTTGTTGAGGAGCGCACGATGAAATTACAATAGTTAAAATTATAACACTTATTAATTTTAACTGCTTGCTTACTGAAATTATTCTGGCAATCATAATGTTACGTCCTCAAAATTTTGAGTTAATTAAAATTTTCAACTAAAAAGTGTCTAATGGTCAATTACAAATCAATCAAGTTATCGCCTGGATTATATTTTGTTTCTACACCTATCGGAACGGCACGAGATATAACTTTGAGAGCACTGGATATACTTGCCAGTGTGGATGTTTTGGCTGCTGAGGACACTAGAACTTTAAAAAAGTTATTAGAAATTCATGGGATTCAACTGAAAAATAGAACGTTGATTTCTTATCATGATCATAACGGTAGTAAAATCCGACCCAAGATTCTCGATTACTTGGAGCAAGGTAAATCCATTGCTTATGCATCAGAAGCCGGAACCCCTCTAATTGCCGACCCCGGTTTTTCACTGCTGTCAGAGGTAATAAATTCGGGGAAAAACGTCACGAGTGCGCCAGGCCCGTGTGCATTAATTGCGGCTTTGACGATCGGCGGGCTTTCAACGGACAAGTTTTATTTTGAAGGTTTTCTACCAAACAATAAAAATCAAAGGGAATTAAAACTACGGAACCTAAATCGGTACAGTGGGACCTTGGTTTTTTACGAATCTCCTAAAAGATTAATAGATACTTTAGAGATGGCGGTGGAAATTTTTGGTGAAAAAAGGCTCGGAGTTGTTTGTCGTGAAATCACTAAGAAATTTGAGGATGCCAAGCGTGGAAATTTGAAGGAACTTTCAGACTTTTATAGAAATCACAAAGTCAAAGGTGAAATTGTTATTCTAATTGATGGCGTGAAAGATGCTGCAGGCGGCCTTGATATTGACCGGACTAAAATAGAGACACATTTGAAGGAAGCGATGAGGTCTATGTCCGTGAGAGACTCTGCAGAAACTGTTTCAATAGCACTGAATTTACCTCGAAGAGACGTCTACCAGTTAGCACTTCAAATAAAGAATAGTCGTGACTAATTTGTTTACCTTCTTCAGTTGGAATGTTAAAAGTTTGTGATTTGATTAATTAAAGCGAGACGAGATCTTTTGATGAAAATTGCATTTCAAATGGACCCCATAGAAGATGTCGATATTGATGCTGATAGTACGTTTCGTCTGGCTGAAGAAGCACAGTCTAGGGGTCACGATTTATATGTCTACAATCCTAATAGTTTGACCTTTAATCAGGGCAAAATCGTAGCCAAAGTACGCTCTATAACCTTGAAAAGAAAAATTGGGGACCACGTAACCTTTGGTGATCAGGAAATTAAAGAACTAAGTGAGTTCGACGTAATCTGGTTAAGACAAGATCCACCGTTTGATATGGGATATATTACCACTACACATTTGTTAGATATGGTTGGCCAAGAAACTTTGATTGTTAATAATCCGTTTTGGGTCAGGAATTTACCTGAAAAATTATTAGTTCTCGAATTTCCAGAACTAATACCCAATACTTTAATAACTCGCGATTTAGAGGAAATTAAAGAATTCAAAAGGGAATTCGGGGATATTATTATAAAACCCCTTTATGGCAATGGTGGCGCAGGTGTTTTTCGTTTAAAAGAGAATGATAAAAATTTAGTTTCGTTGCATGAACTTTTCTCTAATATTTCCTCAGAGCCGCTGATTGCTCAGGAGTTTTTACCTGATGTAAAAAATGGTGATAAACGCATCATTTTGGTTGATGGTGAGCCGGTTGGCGCGATTAATCGTGTGCCACTAGCGGGTGAAACAAGATCAAATATGCACGTTGGTGGACAAGCTCAACCTGTAAAATTAACTGAACGAGATAGAGAAATCTGCAAAGTGATTGGACCTACATTGAAAAATAAGGGACAGATTTTTGTTGGTATAGATGTAATAGGTAAATATTTAACCGAAATAAATGTAACTTCACCAACAGGCATACAAGAACTTGAACGTTTTAATCAAATTAATGTAGCAGAAATTATTTGGCAAACATTAGAAGAGAAATTTAATAATTGACTAAGTGCCAAATAGGCTATGCAATGATCCTCAGTGTATTATGATTTATCGTTTGGAGCCCAAATAGATTATCTAATGCGACAGCTAATACTTTGATCCAACCGCAACAAAGCAAAAGTGATCCAAGATAGCTTTACTAGCGTATCACCTTATAAATTTGAGTATTTTATGCTCGACAGCATGTTTAGGGGTGATCAAAATGGCTTTAGACAATTCAGATATGTCACTTACCAGGAAAGCGGTTAAGGCGGAACTACTTGATGCTGAAACTGAACTTCAGTTGGCTTATGCTTGGAGAGACTCTAGAGATGAAGCTGCCTTGCATCGTTTAATCACTGCTTATATGCGGTTGGCTATATCGATGGCGGCAAAATTTAAGCGGTACGGTGCTCCAATGAACGATTTGGTTCAAGAGGCTGGCTTAGGCTTGATGAAGGCTGCAGATAAATTTGATCCTGATAGAGGTGTGCGGTTTTCCACATATGCTGTTTGGTGGATAAAAGCCAGCGTTCAGGATTATGTGATGCGGAATTGGTCGATGGTTCGAACTGGATCCACCAGCAGTCAAAAATCACTGTTTTTCAATATGCGGAGAGTGCAAGCGCAGCTTGAGCGAGAAGCTCAACAAACTGGCGAGAATTTAGACAAGCATCAGCTGAATCAATTGATTGCTACTGAAGTAGGTGTGCCACTAAGCGATGTAGAAATGATGGATGGTCGTTTGTCGGGTTCAGATTTTTCATTGAACGCAACACAAGCTAGCGATGAAGAAGGACGCGAGTGGATTGAAACTTTGGAAGATGAAAATGCACGCGCTGACTTAACAGTTGAGGAAGAGCACGATCAAAAAAGACTGGCTAATTGGTTGGGCGTAGCTATGGAAGCGCTGAACGATAGAGAACAATTTATTGTCCGTGAAAGAAAATTAATTGATAGTCCAAGGACTTTGGAGAGCTTGGGCGCTGAATTAGGCCTTTCAAAAGAGCGCGTACGACAATTAGAGGCTGCTGCGTTTGGGAAGATGCGCAAATATTTAGAGAAAAACGCCGGTGAAGTTAGGAATTTTCTATAAATCACACTAATTTAATCAATCTAATTCTACGGGTTGCATGTTAGAACTATAAAGCACTAAAGTTCCGGTACTATAAATACGAGATTTTAGATGCTTAATGGTAAAAAAGTCATAGTAATTATAACTGGTGGAATAGCCGCTTATAAATCTCTTGAATTGGTTCGAAAGCTGACTCAAAAAGGCGTAAAAGTCATTCCAGTCATGACCAAAGCTGCTGAAAACTTTGTTACGCCTATGGCAGTTTCTGCACTCGCCCAAGAAAAAGTTTTTAATAATTTGTTTGATTTGACCGATGAAGCTGAAATGGGTCACATAGAATTGTCCCGTAGCGCTGATTTAATTGTAGTTGCTCCGGCTAGTGCTGATTTTATCGCCAAAGCAGCAACTGGCCAAGCAAATGACCTAGCTAGTACTCTTATATTAGCCACTGATACGAATGTTTTAATGGCACCCGCTATGAATGTCCGTATGTGGGAAAATGCTATAACGCAAAAAAATATACACACCTTGAATGAGATCGGAATTAAATTTGCAGGTCCGAATGAAGGTGATATGGCATGTGGAGAATTTGGCTACGGAAGAATGGCTGAAGTTGATGAAATTCTGGAAAATATAGAACTTCATTTTGGTAATAAAAAGTTAAAAGGTAGGCATTTTATAGTTACGTCTGGCCCTACTAGAGAGCCCATAGACCCAGTTCGATTTATAGGTAATAGATCGTCCGGAAAGCAAGGAACAGCGATAGCAGAGGCACTTATTCAAAAGGGTGCAAAGGTTACGTTTGTATCTGGCCCTGTTGAAATAAGTCCGCCATTTGGCTCAAAAGTAATCAAAGTAGAAACAGCGGATCAGATGTATGAAGCCGTTCATTCTGCGCTTCCTGCTGATGGAGCATTTTTTACAGCTGCTGTTGCGGATTGGAAAGTTATAAAAACCAAAAATCAGAAATTAAAAAAACAAAATGGTATGATTCCAACTTTTGATTTATCAGAAACCGAAGATATTTTAGCATCTGTCTCAAAGCTGAAAAAAAATAGGCCAAAAATGGTTATCGGTTTTGCAGCTGAAACAGAAAATATCTTAATAAATGCAAAATCAAAGTTAAAGAAAAAAGGCTGTGATTTTATTGTTGCTAATGATGTTTCCTTAGGTACCCAAACTATGGGGGGCGATGAAAATACCGCCATACTTGTTAGTGAAGAAATATCTGAGCAATTACCGACTATGTCAAAGCGCGCATTGGCCGAAACTTTAGTTGAAAAGATTAGTCAATCTTTTGAGGAAATGGATGCTTAAAGTTGGTGTTACTTGGACAAAAGAAGCTGATCAAGATTTGGGCCTACCAAACTTTGAGAGCGAGGGAGCAGCTGGTGCTGATTTAAGAGCTAATTTTAGCAAAGAGGATAGGTCAATAGGAGTGTCTTTAGCTCCTATGCAAAGAGTATTAGTACCTACCGGACTGTGCCTGGAAATACCTAGTGGCTTTGAGGGTCAGTTAAGACCTCGTTCTGGCCTAGCTTTAAAATATGGTCTGACTTTGTTAAATTCGCCCGGTACAATTGATAGTGATTATCGGGGCCCAGTCGGTGTAATCATTGTAAATATAAGTGACGCGGAATTCTTAATCACGCACGGTATGCGAATTGCACAAATAGTTTTTGCTCCAACTTTGAAAGCCCAGTTCCAAGTTTCAAAAAACTTGAGCCAAACAGCCAGAAATACTGGTGGTTTTGGGTCAACAGGAACAAAATGATAGTAGCCATTCTTTCATTTATTATCTTTGCTTGGTTTCTCACTGGGTACTTGGGTATGAGCCGAAATTCCCGCCTAGGCATTGTTTTTGCAATGTTTTTAAGCATCCTCTTGTCTCTTTTGGCGCTTGCTGAAACAAATTCCTTTTCAATTAGAATGGGTGGTTGGGCTCCTTGGGCAACAATTTCTTTCCTTGTGGGTTTGGTATTTTTATTTCAACTTTTTATAAAAATTTTAAAAAACAAATCCAAAGACCATAAATCAAATGATAATGAAAAAAATGACGAATTTTCTGAGCATGAACTTGAGCGTTATTCCAGACACATTATACTGAAAGAAATTGGGGGGCTTGGACAGCGTCGAATAAAAGACTCCAGTGTTTTAATTTTAGGAGTAGGGGGCCTAGGATCTCCCGTCATCCAGTATCTGGCAGCTTCAGGAGTCGGAACAATTGGAATTATTGATGATGATAAAGTTAGTTTATCAAATTTACAAAGGCAGGTTATTTATCCCACGGAACAACTTGGAGAACAAAAAGTTTTTTCAGCAACGGAAGCAATACATAAACTGAATAGTAATGTTAATGTACGGCCCTATAATAGGCGCCTTAATGCAGAAATAGCTGAAGAAATTTTTTCAGAATATGATGTTATTGTGGATGGAACTGACAATTTTGAAACACGATACATTGCTAATGCAGCTGCGACAAAAACAAATAAACCACTAGTATCTGGAGCATTAAGCCAATGGGAAGGTCAAGTTTCTGTATTTGCGCCCCATCAAGGCGGTCCCTGCTACGCTTGCGTTTTTCCTAAACCACCTAAGGAAGGCGCAGTGCTGACATGTGCTGAGGGTGGGGTTTTTTCTCCGTTACCTGGTGTTATTGGTTCTTTTATGGCTGTTGAAACTTTAAAAATATTAACTCAGTCAGGTTCCACTTTGCTGGGCCAAATGTTTATATATGACAGTTTAAATGGAGAAACGCGTAAAATAAAAACAGACCGAAGCATAAATTGTCCAGTTTGCTCTGATTGAAGAAATTAAAATGTTTTTTGAAAATCCCTTACTAAAAAATTGGAATACTCCTTACAAAATTGCGCCATTTGATGAAATTAAAGATGATCATTTTTCTGAAGCTTTAGAAAAAGCTCTTGCGGAAGAGCTTAGAGAAATTCAAGCAATAAGTGATAATCCCAACCCAGCAACTTTCACAAACACTATTCTGGCAATTTTGAAGTCAGGCAAATTGCTGAATAGGGTCCTTTCCGTTTTTTATACTTTAGTTAGTGCAGACGCTAATGAGCAGCGCGAAAAGTTGATGATGGAGTTTTCTCCAAAGTTAGCTGTCCACTCATCTACAATAACATCTAATGAGAAGCTATTTAATCGAATCCAGGATTTATTTAATCGAATTGATTCTTTGAATTTAAGCGCTGAAGAAAAACGGCTCTTAGAAAAAATACACCAAGATTTTGTTAGAGCGGGTGCAGCACTTTCAGATAAAAACAAAGAGGCAATGAAGGAAATTCAGGAACGGCTATCTACTCTCGGTACTAAATTTTCACAAAATTTATTGGCTGATGAAAGATCTTGGTTTCTCGAACTAGAAGAAAAAGACGAGGCTTGTTTACCTGATTTTTTAATTAAAGCTGCTCAAAAAGCAGCAGAAGAAAAAGGAGTAAGCAAACCTATTATCAATTTGTCTAGATCATTAATTATTCCATTTCTGCAATTTTCACCTAATCGTGAACTTAGAAAAAAAGCCCAAGAGGCGTGGGCATCCCGAGGCGAGCATGGAGAAGAAACTGATAATAGGCCAATTGCTCGAGAGACATTAGCGTTAAGAAGACAGATGGCTAATCTTCTTGGTTATGCGAATTTTGCTGAATTTAAGTTGGAAACCGAAATGGCAAAAAAGCCAGAAAACGTTGAAGGCTTACTACTACAAGTTTGGAAATATGCGAAGGAACGAGCTCAAAAAGATCAAAATATTCTAGCTGAATACATGACTAATGATGGTATTAGTGATGATTTTTATCCTTGGGATTGGCTATACTATTCGGAAAAAAGAAGGCAAAAAGAACATGAACTAAATGAAGAAGAAGTGAAGTCGTATTTTTCTTTAGACCAAATGGTCGAGGCTGCATTTTATTGTGCTAATAAGTTATTTGGTCTTTCATTTCAGCCCGTGAGTTTACCTCTTTATCACAAAGACTGTAAAGCTTGGGAAGTAATAAAAAATGGGGAGAAAATTGCACTATTTATTGGTGATTATTTTGCAAGATCCTCGAAAAGATCTGGTGCATGGTGTAGTGCATTCCAATCACAAGCCAAATTTCCTGTCTCTCAAAAACCAATTGTTTTAAATGTATGTAATTTTGCAAAAGGATCTCCAACTCTACTATCTTTTGATGACGCTCGAACTTTGTTTCACGAGTTTGGGCACGCACTTCACCAGATATTATCAAACGTCACGTATGAGCCTCTTTCAGGGACTTCTGTTTCACGGGATTTTGTTGAGTTGCCCAGTCAACTATTTGAACACTGGCTGACAGTACCAGAAGTTTTGAAGCGTTTTGCGGTTCACTATAAAACAAAATCACCAATTTCAGAAAAATTGATGGAAAGACTTATTGGTGCTTCAAACTACGATATGGGTTATCAAACAGTTGAGTATACATCCAGCGCATTGGTCGATCTCTATTTTCATCTGGAAGATACTGAAAAAGATGTCATGGAACTTCAAAACGAAATTTTGAGTAAAATAGGTTTACCTGAAGCTATTAAAATGAGACATGCAACACCACACTTTGCCCATGTGTTTTCGGGTGGTTATTACGCTGCCGCTTACTACAGTTATATGTGGTCGGAAGTGATGGATGCAGATGCCTTTTCTGCTTTCGAAGAATTGGATAATCCTTTTGATGCCGATTTAGCAAAAAGCTTGGAGGATAATATCCTGTCCAAAGGGAACAGCCTAGATCCTGAAATAGCCTATAAGCGTTTTCGCGGAAGTTTACCAAAGGTGGATGCCCTTTTAAGAGGTAGAGGGCTTATCTGATTAAATAAATTTGATATAATTTTAATTTTTTTTGAAAGGATAGTTGACTCTCACATGTTCCGTACATAAATACCGCTCGTTAGCACTCACGCATGTTGAGTGATAACGGCTCAATAAGAGTGTAACGTAACTAAATGAAGGAGCCTTAAGATGGCATTAAAACCACTTCATGACCGTGTTCTTGTTCGCCGCGTAGAAAGCGACGAAAAAACATCAGGCGGATTGATTATACCTGACAGCGCCAAAGAAAAGCCTGCCGAAGGTATGATTGTTGCCGCTGGAGAAGGTGCCCGTAAGGATAGCGGTGAACTAATTGCTATGTCAGTTAGTGAAGGTGATAAGATTCTATTCGGAAAATGGTCTGGAACAGAAGTGACTATTGATGGAGAAGAACTTCTCATAATGAAAGAAAGCGATATTTTAGGCATTTTGTCTTAATCGCTAATTATTAATTTTAACAAATAGACGAGGATAAGCACAATGGCTGCTAAGGACGTCAGATTTAGCACAGATGCTCGCGACCGAATGTTAAAAGGCGTGAACACTCTTGCAGACGCAGTAAAAGTAACGTTGGGACCGAAAGGCCGAAACGTAGTATTAGATAAATCATTTGGTGCACCGCGCATTACTAAAGACGGTGTGACAGTAGCAAAAGAGATCGAGCTTGAAGATAAGCTTGAAAACATGGGCGCTCAAATGGTCAAAGAGGTTGCTAGCCGAACAAATGATGAGGCTGGTGATGGAACAACAACTGCAACTGTTTTGGCTCAAGCGATCGTACGCGAAGGTTTGAAGCAAGTTGCCGCAGGTCTAAATCCAATGGATTTAAAAAGAGGAATAGATTTAGCAACTTCGAAAGTTGTTGAAGATATCCGAAAAATGGCTCGGGACGTTAAAGACAGTGACGAGGTTGCTCAGGTTGGAACTATTTCTGCTAACGGTGAGGCTGAAATTGGCCAGCAAATCGCTGATGCCATGCAAAAAGTAGGAAATGAGGGCGTTATTACAGTAGAAGAGAACAAAGGCTTGGAAACTGAAACTGACGTTGTTGAGGGTATGCAGTTTGATCGCGGATATCTTTCACCTTATTTCGTTACTAATGCTGACAAAATGACTTCTGAACTAGAAGATTGCATGATACTTCTTCACGAGAAGAAACTTTCATCGCTTCAACCAATGGTTCCATTACTTGAGTCAGTCATTCAATCTCAAAAGCCATTATTGATCATTGCTGAAGATGTAGAAGGCGAAGCTTTGGCAACATTAGTTGTTAACAAGCTAAGAGGTGGACTGAAGATTGCGGCTGTCAAAGCTCCTGGATTTGGAGATAGACGTAAAGCTATGTTGCAAGACATCGCTATACTTACTGGTGGGCAAGTTATTTCTGAAGATTTAGGGATGAAGCTTGAAAGCGTAACAATGGATATGCTTGGTACCGCTAAGAAAGTGCAGATCACCAAAGATGAGACAACTATCGTTGACGGTGCAGGTGCAAAAGCTGAAATAGAGGCTCGTGTTGCTCAGATCCGCAGTCAAATCGAAGAAACTTCGTCTGACTACGATCGTGAAAAGTTGCAAGAACGTGTTGCTAAATTAGCTGGTGGTGTGGCAGTTATTCGCGTTGGTGGTATGACCGAAGTCGAGGTTAAAGAGCGTAAAGATCGCGTTGATGACGCTTTGAATGCTACACGAGCTGCGGTTCAGGAAGGTATTGTAGTTGGTGGGGGCGTTGCTCTCGTTCAAGCTGGTAAATCCTTAGAAAAGCTTAAAGGTGGAAATCCAGATCAGGATGCTGGTATTGCGATAGTACGCCGCGCAATCGAAGCACCTCTTCGTCAGATTGCTGAAAACGCTGGTGTGGACGGTGCAGTAGTCGCTGGAAAAGTCCGTGAAAGCAAAGACACATCTTTTGGCTTTAATGCACAAACAGAGGAATATGGTGATATGTTCAAGTACGGTGTTATCGATCCGGCTAAAGTTACTAGAACAGCCATGGAAGACGCTTCTTCTGTTGCAGGGTTGTTAATCACAACTGAAGCTATGGTTGCTGATAAGCCTGAGAAGCCAGGTGCTGGCGGTGGTGCTCCAGGAATGCCAGACATGGGCGGCATGGGCGGCATGGGCGGCATGATGTAGCTCCCCAAATTTACTGATTATAAAACCCCGGGGTTTCCTGGGGTTTTTTTTAATTTTATTTTATTATTCGATTGAAGTGCCCCATTTTTCGGCCGGGTTTTATATCTACTTTTCCGTAAAGGTGTAATGAAACAGAACCATCTGCTATTAAGTCGTTAGTTTTATTGATTTCATCACCAATAAGGTTTTCCATAATAACATCACAGTGCCTTTCACCATTCCCGAGGTTCCAACCCGCTATTGCTCTGATGTGCTGTTCGAATTGATCTACTGTGCAGCCGTTTTGTGTCCAATGACCAGAATTGTGAACTCGTGGAGCAAACTCATTAATAATTAATGTGCTGTTCGCAACAAAGAATTCAACGCCAATTACCCCAATGTAGTTTAGTGATTCTAAAATTTTTGCTGTAATTAATACAGCGTCAGTTTTCTGTTGAGTTGTAAGATTAGCAGGTACCGTTGTAGTTCTTAATATCCCATCTTTATGCACGTTTTCACCAGGGTCAAAACATGATATTTGACCATCTTTGGATCGCGACCCTATTACTGAGATCTCATGAGAAAAATCTACAAACCCTTCGAGTATTAACTCCTTTTTGCCTAAACTTTTCCAAATTTCTTTAGGGTTTGAAGTTGCCCCTAACTTTACTTGCCCTTTGCCATCATATCCAAAACGTCTAGTTTTCAATATGCTGGGTGTTCCAAGTTTTTCTAGGGCAAAAATTAACTCCTCTTGGGAACTCACTTCACAGAAGCTTGCTGTTTTAAAGCCAAGCTTGTTAATGAATTTTTTTTCTAAAAGCCGATCCTGTGATATTTTTAGGGCTTCTCTACTTGGAAAAATTTCACACTCTTTTTCAATAATGTCTAATGCGCCTGTCGGGATGTTTTCGAACTCGTAAGTAACAACATCAACGCTTGAGGCAAATTTTTTAAGTTTGTCGTAATCATCATATTCTGCTTGTGTAAATCCAGATGATACATTTGAAGCCGGTGGATTTGCGCTTGGCTCAAAAATATGTGTTTTAAAACCCAGGCGGGCAGCCGCCATACTCAGCATTTGTCCTAGCTGTCCACCACCCAGTATACCTATAGTCGATCCGCTTGATAATACTTTACTCATCTTTAGGTTCATCAGGTATCGAAGCAGACAAAGCTGTCCTCCAATTTCCAAGATCTTTCTTCACCTGTGGGTCGGATAGAGCAATTATTTGTGCAGCTAGTAAGCCGGCGTTCTTTGCACCTTGAGCTCCAATAGCCATAGTGGCAACCGGATAGCCACGCGGCATTTGTAAAATTGAATACAAACTGTCAACGCCATTTAAGCTCGATGTTTTTACAGGCACGCCTACAACAGGCAAGTTAGTTTTTGATGCTATCATTCCTGGCAGATGAGCTGCTCCACCAGCTCCTGCAATAATGACCTGCAAACCCCTTGACTCGGCTGACTCTCCGTACGACCACAAGCGGTTTGGAGTTCTGTGAGCGGATACAATTTTTTTTTCGTAAGCTATATTAAGCTCTGATAAAACATCAGCCGCTTCTCTCATTGTTGACCAATCAGTTTGGCTTCCCATGATTAAGCCTACTTGGGGTTTGCTCATTTTTTACCTCGCATTTTAAAATGTCCAATATAATAAGAAAATAACTTAGGCAATGATGTCAGGAGTAAGTCGATCCTCTAATCTTGTAATTTTATCTTTTAATTGCAATTTCTTTTTTTTTAGCCTTTGTATCATAAGCCGATCTGCGGTCGCCGTGTTAGAAAGTGCCACAATTGCCTGATCCAAATCACGGTGTTCCTGGCGAAAGAATTCTAACTCAACTCTTAAAACTTCTTCAGTTTGCATTGATACTTTGTCTGAAGCACTCATTTTATAACCTTACAGAATATTTTAATCTAATATGATAATAAATTTTAGTTGTTAACCCCTTGAAAATAATATTTTAGGGAGCCACTTGTAAGGAGTCTGCCAATCAGGAGTTCAATAGGTGTTGATTAGATTAGGGTCTTAAATATGGCAAAATTATCATTTGGTGCGTATCCGCATATGCTTGGATTTGAGCAATTAGAGCAACTATTAGAAAGAGCCGCTAAATCTAGCAATGATGGTTACCCACCATTCAATATAGAACAAACTTCTGATCGATCATTCCGCATTAGTTTGGCAGTTGCTGGCTTTTCAGAAAGAGACTTATCTATCGTTTTGGAAGATCGCCAGCTTGTTATTCAAGGTAAGAAAAATCAAGAAACAGGCACAAAAATTTTTCTTCATCGTGGAATTGCAACAAGGCAATTTCAAAGATCTTTTGTTCTTGCGGATGGTGTTGAAGTTGGGGAAGCCATGATGGAAAATGGGTTACTTCACATTGATTTGATACAGAATATACCCGAAAATATTGTTAGAAAGATTAAAATAAAAACAAATCAATGATCATTAAAAAGCAGAGTTTATTAGTTTTATACCTTGGAGCCACTTTCTTTGTTGCCCTATTCTCACAACAAAAATTCTAATCGTTTTCGGCAATAAATTTTTCTGCATCCAGAGCCGCCATACAACCCATCCCAGCGCTTGTTACGGCTTGGCGGTATATGTGATCAGTAAGATCACCAGCTGCAAAAACCCCAGGTATTGATGTTTTAGTACTGCCAGGTTCAACTTTGATGTAGCCACCATTGTGCGTTTCTAAAACATCTTTTACCAATTCTGTGGCTGGAGCGTGCCCAATGGCTACAAAAACCCCTTTACAAGGAATTTCCGAGACCTGCCCATTTTTAGTACTTTTTATGCGAATTGCTTCGACACCCAGAGGATTATCAGTGCCAATAACTTCTTCAAGTTCATGAAACCAAATGGGCTCAATTTTTGGATGCTTAAAAAGTCTATCTTGCAGTATTTTTTCTGCCCTGAGCTCGTCTCTTCGGTGGACTAAGGTTACTTTTGAAGCAAAGTTTGTTAGGAATAGAGCTTCTTCTACCGCTGTATTTCCACCACCAATTACAGCTATTTCTTGTCCCCTATAAAAAAAGCCATCACAAGTCGCACAGGCAGATACACCAAATCCTTTGTATTTTTCCTCAGATGTCAGTCCTAACCATTTTGCTCGCGCGCCGGTCGCCAGAATAACAGCGTCAGCTGTGTATTGTTTTCCGCTATCGCATATTGCTAAAAAAGGTCTTCTGTCGACTTCCAATTTTGTTACAATGTCTCCGATTATTTCACAGCCCATTGCTTTTGCATGAGCTTCCATTCTTACCATTAAATCAGGACCTTGCACTTCAGTGTCGCCAGGCCAATTTTCGACTTCTGTAGTGGTAGTTAATTGACCTCCTGGCTCAATGCCTTGAATTAGTATTGGAGAAAGCATTGCGCGACTGGCATAAACGCCGGCAGTATAGCCGGCTGGCCCACTTCCAATAATTAGCACTTTAGTATGATGGCACTCAGACATTTTTTCCTCATCTTTTTACATGGGTATACCCGCTGATTTGGTGATGCAAAACCCCAAAATTACTGGATTTCGATTAATCCTTTGGAAAATATTATTTCAATATGTTGGAATAATATTGCGATTATGGGGGAATGATTTATAATATTTAAAAAAATGGAGCAGATGCATGCCTTTAACACGACTTGATTCAATTGACCGGCTGATTTTAGCGGAATTGCAAGAAGATGGGAAAATGACAAACGTAGAACTAGCAAAACGTGTTGGGATTTCTGCACCTCCGTGTCTTCGTAGAGTTCGTGCTCTTGAGGAGCAAGGGTTCATTAAAGGTTATCATGCTGACGTTGATAGTCGCGCTCTTGGATTTGAAGTACAGGTTTTCGCGATGGTTGGACTTCAGTCCCAGGCGGAAGTTGATTTAAGACAATTCGAAGAGTTATGTCAGGGTTGGCCGCTTGTCAGAGAATGTCATATGCTGAATGGTGAAGTGGATTTTATGCTTAAATGCGTCGCCCCCGATCTCAGCAGTTTTCAGAGTTTTTTAACGGGTGAACTTCTTACAGCTCCTAATGTTGGATCTGTTAAAACTTCACTTGTTATCAGAGCTGAAAAAGATGAACCTGGGGTCCCTTTTAACATACTAGAGGACAGATTAAGCAAGCGTCCTTAAAGCATCACTGTGGATATAAGTCTTCCGTAATCTGGCTCTTTTTTGTGACAACTTCTTCTATATGAAAAAAAACTTTTCTCATCCATGTAGGTGCAATGTCCTGTAAACTCTACAGAAGAAATATTAGCTTTTTGCAATTGATTTAGACTGAACTTTGGTAAGTTGAAATGATACTTGTCAGTGTCAAAGTTAAAATCAAAGAACTGTTTATTATTCTGATCTGAATTGATAAACATTTCAAAAAACTCCATGTCAACTTCATAGGCCTTTTGACTTATGCATGGGCCAATTACTGCAGAAATTTGGCTTCGATCTGCCCCAAGTTCTTCCATTTTATCAATGGTGGAATTTAAAATCCCATTTAGTGAACCTCGCCATCCGGCATGAGCGATGCCAATAACATTATTTTTTTCGTCAGCAAAAATTACTGGCTGACAATCAGCTGTCAAAACTGAAAGTACTAATCCCGGTGTGTTTGTAACGAGTGCGTCGGCTTTTGGTACAACATCAAATTTTTGATCACAAATTATAGCTCGGTCAGAATGGATTTGGTGAACGCTTACAATTTTTTCTATGGATGTTCCCATGTGTTGAGCAACAATGGTTCGATTTCTTATAACATTTTCCTTATGATCTTTAGAACCCAACCCACAATTCAAGCCTTTATAAATCCCGAGTGATGAACCTCCTCTTCGAGTAAAAAAACCATGTTTTACGTTCTTAATCAGTGATGATTGAATACATTTTACTGTCATTGTTCAAAACCTGGTGGGCATGGGGAGTTTTTGGGAAATAATGATAAAGCTTTGAATATGCTTCCCATCTCTTTTGGATGGGTTAAGCGCCTGTGTGCGGCTATATGGCTTTCTAAAGCCTTTCCTTTCAGACTTTTTGCCAAATTATTTGCCCGTTCAGTTATCCCCAATCTTTCAAGTAGAACGCCTTGCGTGGTTAGTTTGCTAAAAGCACATCCAGAATTTAAAGCCAGTATTTCAAAATCCACATGCGCACTTATATCTAATTCTCCCGGTGAAACAAAAACGTTACAATATTCATGGTTTTTTACAGCTTGTAGAGTATCGCCGAGGGAGCGCCAATCGCCATAATCAATGAAAATAGCTGCACCACCAAAATTATTTATATGTTCCCCTATATTTTTCGAAAGCTTAGCAGCAGATAGGTTCAATTCGACAATATCACCATTGGAAGTATCAGAGAGCCTCATATCTAAAAAATAATTTTTTGTTGGTTTTTCTTCTAAACCAAATTCAAGTTTTCCATCAGAAACTTGAACGGTTCTCTTAAAAAAATTGTCTCCTTTTCGTAAATACTGCTCAATTGGTAATGCATCAAAAAACTCATTTGCTATCAGAAATAAATGCTTATTTTCAAACTTAGGTAATTTTTCGTGCCACACTATATTGTATTCTGAGAGCCTTGTTTTCTGAATATGTTTTAAGTTCGATGATGCTTCAACTAAATGGATTTCAGCGGCCTTAAGGAACTTAGGGTATGATTTAAATGTCCGCAACATATCCGCCATCATTGTACCCCGGCCTGGGCCTAATTCGGTGAGAATAATTTGAGACGGTGAGCCCTGGTCTATCCATGTTTGTAATATCGACAAAGCTATGAGTTCCCCAAACATTTGTGAAATCTCGGGTGCGGTCGTAAAATCACCGTCGACTCCAAATACTGGCTTTTTTGAATAATAACCAAATGTTGGATGCAACAAACACTGTTGTATATAGCTGGATAAAGGCATAGGGCCATTATTTTTAATTTCATTGATTAAGAAAGAAGCAAGATCTTTCATACTGTCTTATTTCGCATTGAAGTAAGGCACATTAGTAATCCAAGTATTATCATCGGAAACGAAAGCATTTGACCCATAGTCAAACCATAGTCGCCAATTTGGATGAAAAACCCTAAAGGATTACTGGGAGTTTGAAATTGCTCGTCCGGCTGACGGAACAGTTCGACAAAGCATCGTGATAATCCATATCCAGTAAAGAAAATGCCAGCTATGAAACCTGGGTGTTTCAACATCTCTTTTTTAAAAGCAAGGTAAATCAAAATAACAAAAAGTATCAGGCCTTCTAATATTGCCTCATAAATCTGAGAGGCGTGTCGGACGCATGGGGACAGTAACTCGTCGCAAACTTTTGAGGCCTCTGGGCTTTTTACAATAATTCCCCATGGGACATCAGTTACTCGCCCCCAAAGCTCATCATTAATAAAATTCGCTAGTCGACCAAGAAATAGACCTACTGGAGATCCTAAGGCCAGTAGGTCTGCGCCTGATCTTATAGCAACTGAGTTACGCCAGAAGAATATAAATCCCGCTAGAGAAACACCAAGCAAACCACCATGAAACGACATCCCACCTTGCCATACAAATAGAATCTCCATTGGGTTTTTGAAATAATAGGATGGATGGTAGAAAATTACATAACCCAAACGCCCGCCTAAAATTATTCCTAGAACCAAATAGGTTACTAAATCTTCGAGCTTGGTTGGGTTTAATGGGGTAACGTTGTTAGGCCAAAGATAATTTTTTTTTAAGGCAACCGCAGCTATTTTCCACCAAGCTATAATCCCAACAACATAGGCAAGAGCATACCAATAAAGGGTAAACTTGAAGCCACCTAAATTGATGGTGAATATATCAGGTTGTATACCTTCAGGAAATGGGATCATCTGCTACTCCTTACTCTTCGTGCCGTGAGATGGCATGAAAAGTCAACCTTGAGATAAAGGTCAATTTACCCCATATAGAAAGATAAATGTTATTGGGAGATGTTTATGCAGTCACGTAGTAAAATTTTAGACGATGTTTCACAACTTATGACTAATGCCATGGGTGTAGCTCAGGGAGCGCGAGAAGAGGCGGAAACTGCAATTAAATCAATAATTGACAGATGGTTGGCAGACCATGATTTTGTAACACGTGAAGAGTTTGATGCTGTGAAGGCAATGGCTCAAAAAGCGCGAGAAGAAAATGATAATTTGAAAGCTCGTTTGGATGCTATTGAAAAGAAACGTAAAAAATAAATCTAATTTTCAAACTCCAGTAAGCTTATAAAATTCGAAAGTTTCCAATATCTAGGTCTTTCGAATTTTTTTTGTTTTTTTTAAAATTCCTCTTTACACAGTGCACAAAGCAAAGCACCATATGTAGTATGAGTTGTTCTAAACAGCACAGCAATTAGAGCAGTCACCAATTGCTTGGGGAATCTGCCAATCCCTACGCAACACAACAAAAAGAGGTGGGGCTATGGCATTAACTGAAACATTTTTAGAAGACGAAATTCACCCAATCGATATCGTAGAGCATCTTGCAGAACATCATGAATGGGAATTCGACAGAATCGAAGAAAATCAAATTGCTATGGCTGTGCAGGGTCAATGGAGAACATATTCCATTACATTAGCTTGGTCTGGGTTTGATGAAACCTTGCGTCTTATTTGTTCATTTGAAATGGAGCCACCCGAAGAAAAACTCAAAGATCTTTATGAGACCTTGAACGTTGCCAATGATAGATGTTGGACAGGAGCTTTTACATTTTGGGAAGACCAGAAGCTAATGGTATATCGTTATGGGCTGGTTTTGACAGGTGGCCAAATTGCAACAGCTGAGCAAATCGACGCAATGATTTCATCTGCTGTTCTTACTGCCGAAAAGTATTATCCAGCTTTTCAGTTGGTAGTGTATGACAATCAAAGTCCCAATAAAGCAATGCAAGTTGCCATTGCAGAGGCTTATGGTCACGCTTAAAATTGAGCTAAAATAACAGAGAGCTGAAAATGGATTTAAATGAAATTAGGGCGAGAGGCCTTATACTCATTGGTTGTGGGAAAATGGGTTCGGCAATGCTGGAAGGTTGGTTAGAATCTGGAATTCCAGCATCTAGTATTTGGATATCAGACCCAGAGCCCAGTGCTTGGCTCACTAAAACTGGCGTAAACATAAATAAAACTTTACCAAAAAACCCGGCAGTTTGTTTGATTGCTGTGAAACCACAAATTATTTTTAAGGCTCTTTCAAATTTAAATGAGTATAAAAATAGTGACACATTGTTTATCTCAATCGCTGCAGGAATTCAGCTTTCTCAATTAGAGGCAGCAATTTCGCCGGATAGTACAATTATAAGGGCAATGCCAAACACTCCTTCTGCGATAGGAAAAGGTATAACGGCTCTAATTGGTAATTCCGTAGCGAAAGATGAGCACATACAACTTACCAAAGTTTTGATGGAGAAAATTAGCCAGGTTGTTCAGCTGGAAAGTGAGGACCAGATGGATGTTGTGACAGGGCTGTCTGGCTCTGGTCCAGCATACGTTTTCTATTTAGTGGAATCTCTTGCTAATGCCGGAGTGGAATTAGGTCTTTCTGAGGATATGGCGATGCGTTTGGCTAAGGCCACAGTGGCTGGTTCTGGAGCTTTGTTGATGAGTTCGTCAGAACAGCCCAGTAAACTTAGGAAAAATGTAACAAGTCCAAATGGTACAACACAGGCTGGTTTGGAAATTCTTATGGATCAAAAATCCGGCTTGATGCCTCTTGTCAAGAAAACTGTTGAAGCGGCAGCAGAAAGATCGAAAGAATTGGGTAATGGCTGAAATTAATTTTGATCATTTCCTTGCTGTTGATATTCGCGTTGGCACTGTGATTAAAGCAGAACCATTTCCTGAAGCAAGAAAACCTGCAATTAAACTTTGGATAGATTTTGGTTCAGAAATTGGTGAGAAAAAATCATCAGCTCAAATAACGGACTTTTACAACGTTGAAAAATTAAAAGGAAAGCAAGTTATGGGGGTAGTTAATTTCCCACCAAGACAAATCGGTCCTTTTATGTCTGAAGTCCTAGTATTGGGTTTTATGGATAAATCGGGTTCAGTAATTTTGGCTGTCCCAGACAAACCGGCTCCTGATGGTTCTTCTTTGTGTTGAATCTAATTTTTGTCACCAATAGATTGACGCCAGTGACGTCGACATAATGAAACATAAGTTTCGTTTCCCCCTATTTGAACTTGCGCTCCATCTTTAATTACTTGACCATTTTCGTCCTGACGTATCACCATCGTTGCTTTTTTCCCACAATGGCAAATAGTTCTGATTTCTCTCATTTCATCAGCCAATGCCAATAGTGCCGCTGATCCAGGAAATAGCTTTCCTTGAAAATCTACTCTCAAACCATAACACATAACGGGTACATTTAAATCATCAACTGCACGCGCTAGTTGCCATACTTGTTCCTCAGATAGAAATTGCGCTTCGTCTATAAAGACACAAGAGCAAGGCCCTTTATTTAATCGCTCTTCGATTTTTTGAAACATATTTTCTGTGCTTTCAAAAGTATCTGAATCTGAAGCTATCCCTATCCTTGAGCCTATTTTTCCTTCACCAGCTCTTTTGTCAAAGCCTGCCGTAATGAGATATGTATCCATTCCTCTCTCTTGATAATTATGAGAGGCTTGTAGCAACAGTGTAGACTTACCAGCATTCATAGTTGAATATTGAAAATAGAGCTTAGCCATGGGTAGCAGAAATGGAGATATTTTCACACTTTAACAAGATTAAAGCTTTGAATTTTTTAAAATACAGTTGTTGGTTCATGTTTTTATTACAATTTGTGTCAGTGGCCACTAAATTCACATAAAATATGTTGAGAAATTCCAAGACTTTCTAGTCTCTTACTTCCGCCCAGATCTGGCAGATTAATGATAAAAGCACAGGCTAATATTTCACCCCCTAATTTTTCTACTAAAGAAATTCCAGCTTCTGCTGTACCTCCGGTTGCGAGCAAGTCATCCACTATTAATATTTTATCTCCCGCCGAAATGGCGTCTTCATGAATTTCAAGCGTAGCTTTCCCATATTCTAATTCGTAATCTTGGGTTATTGTTTTTCCTGGAAGTTTGCCTACTTTGCGTATTGGTACAAAACCGCATTCTAGTTCTCTTGCAATTGCTCCTCCAATTATAAAACCCCTTGCTTCTAACCCTATAATTTTGTCAATTTTGGTGCTCCTATAAGGCTCTACAAGTTTTTCTATGCATTCACCAAAGCCTTTAGCATTATCAAATAAACTTGTTACGTCTCTAAACATGATACCTGGAATTGGAAAATCAGGTATAGTTCTAATAAGGTCTTTGATTGAAGACATTGTTAATTTCCCTACCGGTTCTAAAGTGAGTTAATTATTTCTTTATTTTCATAATTGTTATTGGAATTTTGAATTGTGGTAAACAAGTGTATTTACCCTAGTTGCTCAAAATATATTTCAATCTAACTACCGTATTAAGGTTTTTATGCGGTCTACCGCTTTTAAATTGTTTCAATCTCAACTAGTGACGCACACAGATAGTAATTGGAAGATAAAATGAAACAGACGCTCCTTAACGCTTTTGCAACTTTAAACAAGCCAGATTTCAACTTTATGAATGATGAAGGCCTATCTGTTTCTCGAGTAAGAACAGAACTTTTGTCAGGACTTACGGTGGCTCTTGCTCTTGTGCCTGAAGCTGTAGCTTTCGCTTTTGTCGCTGGTGTGCACCCTTTAGTTGGTTTGTATGCTGCTTTTCTAGTTGGTTTGATCACAGCAATTTTGGGTGGGCGTCCGGGAATGATTTCTGGAGCTACTGGTGCATTAGCAGTAGTTATGGTTGCATTAGTTGCTCAACATGGGGTGGAATATCTCTTTGCAACTGTAGTTTTGATGGGACTTTTGCAAATTATAGCAGGTTTTATGCAATGGGGAAAATTTATTCGGTTGGTCCCACATCCTGTAATGTTAGGTTTTGTCAATGGTCTAGCCATTGTAATTTTTTTAGCTCAAATGACACAATTTAAAGTCCCTGGAACAGTGGAAGTATCTGGTCATGGCTCTTCAGGAGGAGAGTGGCTTAGTGGCAGTCCTTTATACTTAATGTTGGGTTTGGTTGCTCTAACCATGTTAATTATTTACATCATGCCACGTGTTACACGTATTATTCCTGCGCCTCTTGCTGGTATAGGTATTGTAGCAGGACTGGTTATATTTTTTGGGTTAGATGTTCCAAGAGTTGGCGATATGGCGTCCATTAAGGGAGGGTTACCAATGTTTCATATCCCGGTTGTCCCAATAACTTGGGAAACTCTTGAGATTATATTGCCCTACTCGATTATTTTGGCTGCTATTGGGCTAATTGAAAGCCTTTTAACCTTAAATTTGGTTGGCGAAATGACGGGAAAAAGAGGTGGGGCAAGTCAGGAATGTATAGCACAGGGGCTTGCTAACACAGCAACCGGCTTTTTTGGGGGAATGGGTGGATGTGCCATGATTGGGCAATCCATGATCAATGTAAAGTCTGGCGGTAGAACACGTATAGCAGGAATTGCCGCAGCATTATTTTTATTGGCATTTATCTTAGTTGGCGCCCCTATTATTGAGATGATACCTTTAGCAGCCCTTGTCGGAGTTATGTTCATGGTTGTGATAGGAACATTTGCATGGAATTCGTTTAAAATTCTTAGACGAGTGCCTCTGACGGATGCCTTCGTTATAATCCTAGTGACTATTGTAACCGTTATATCGGATTTAGCAGTTGCTGTCGTCGTCGGTGTTATCGTATCAGCTTTAGCTTATGCCTGGAATAATGCTAGAAGAATTCATGCTCATACAGAAATCTCAGACAAAGGAGCTAAAATTTACCGTATTCAAGGCCCTTTGTTTTTTGGTTCCTCTGACGGTTTTTTAGAACTATTTGATGTCGAAAATGATCCAAATGAAGTCATTATCGAGTTTTCAGACAGCCGGGTAGTAGATCAATCTGCTTTGCAAGCAATTGAGGCTATTGCGAGTAAATATGAGACTGCTAACAAACGAATTCAATTAAGGCATCTTAGTCGTGACTGTCATTATTTACTTACAAAAGCCGGTCACTTGGTAATAGACAGTGATGATGATCCTGATTACGGCCTTGCCGTGAACTATTCAGTAAAAACAGGTATTTTGGATAGTAGTCATTAACTATCTGGATAGGCACCATCGCATTATGGCTTTTTGCACATGAAGGCGATTTTCTGCTTCATCAAATATAACGGAGTTTTTCCCGTCCATAACGCCAGAAGTTGCCTCCTCATCCCTATGTGCTGGCAAACAATGCATGAAAAGGACATCAGTTTTTGCCTTAGACATTAATTCTTCGTTGACTTGAAATGCCTTGAGTTGATTACGACGGTCTTTTTTTACTTTGGGATCGTCATGCATACTTATCCACGTATCAGTAGCAATTAGGTCTGCATCTTTTATTGCCGAATATGGGTCTCGATCGATATAGAATTCTACCCCAAGGTTTTTTGCCTCTTGGGTCAAACTTTTTGAAGGATCTAGTTCTTTAGGCCCAGAAAAAGTAAGTGAAAACTTAAACTTTCCGGCTGCGTGTAGAAAACTATTCAGAACGTTGTTTCCATCGCCAAACCAAACAACTTTTTTACCTTCAATGGAGCCACGTTTTTCCTCGAATGTCATAATATCAGCCATTATTTGACAGGGATGACTTTCGTTAGTTAACCCATTTATTATGGGTACGGTAGAATATTTGGCGAGTTCATAAAGTGTATCACTGTCAAATGTCCTTATCATTATTAAGTCTACATAACGACTTAACACGCGCGCTGTATCAGCTATCGATTCACCTTGTCCAAGTTGCATTTCAGCGCCAGAAAGTACCATTGGTTGGCCTCCAAGTTGCCGGACGCCTACATCAAAGCTAGTCCTTGTTCGTGTAGATGGTTTCTCAAAAACCAAAGCAACTATATGTTGATGCAGAGGTTGGTTTTCATCAATTGTTCCTTTTGGAAGGCCGGCTCTTGCATCCTTCATTTCTTGGGCCTGTTTGAGTATCCCCTTTAGATCTTTGGTAGATATCTCATTTAAATTTAAGAAATGCTTCATATTAAAATATTTTCTTCGAAAAGTTTTTATTTAGAAAAAATTGTCATTGCGCTTTCTAATTTTTCTAGCGCTACATCTATTTCTGTATCAGAAACGGTTAAAGGTGGCAAAAGGCGCACGACATTATCTCCTGCCGGTACAGTCAATAAATTGTTTGCGTAACATGCATTAACAAAATCAGTATTTTGCACTTTGCACTTCAGCCCTATCATTAGGCCCTTTCCGCGAACTTCCTCAAAAACAGATGTATTTTTTTTAAGAAGTTCCTGCAGACCATTATAAAATCGTTTTGCTTTATGATTAACATCATTCAAAAAATTAGGATTAGAAATGATATCCATAACCTTCAAGCCTACCGCACATCCCAATGGGTTCCCCCCATAAGTTGATCCGTGAGTTCCTGCTGTCATTCCAATAGCAGCAGTTTCTTTCGCCATAACAGCGCCAAGCGGAAAACCGCCTCCTATACCCTTTGCAACCATCATTATGTCTGGTTCTATTTCTGACCACTCATGAGCAAATAATTTACCTGTTCGTCCAAACCCGCATTGGACTTCATCTAATATCAATAAAATGCCCTTTTCATCACAAGTTTTGCGAAGACCTTGTAGGCACTGTTCAGGTATTGGCCTAATCCCTCCTTCGCCCTGAATGGGTTCAATTAAAATAGCGGCAGTTTTGTCCGTGATTGAGTTTTCTATGGCTGAATGATCATTCCATGGTATGTTAATAAAGCCAGGCAATAATGGCCCAAAGCCTTTAGTCATTTTTTCAGAAGCTGTCGCTGCTATACCTGCTGAAGATCTTCCGTGAAAGGAGCCTTCAATTGTAATAATTTCGAACTTGTTAGGATATCCTTTTTCAAACCAGTATTTTCGGGTCATTTTTACAGCTAATTCGCAAGACTCAGTACCCGAATTCGTAAAAAAAACGGTGTCCGCAAATGAATTCTTTACCAATTTATCTGCTAAAGCGCGCTGCTCAGAGATTTGATATAGATTTGAGACATGCCAAAGTTTTTCTGCTTGAGATTTTATAACACTAACAAGTTCAGGATGCGAATGGCCAAGCGAATTTACCGCAATACCGGATGCAAAATCTAAAAATTGACTTCCACTGGCTTCAATTAACCAAGATCCTTTTCCGCTAACAAACTCCAAATCTGCTCTTGCATATGTCGGTAGTATAGAGGTTGTCATGGTTATACTTTTACTGAATAATTACTGAGGTTTTCTCTATAACCTATATAAAAATAAGGACAAACCTTTTTTGTTTATTCGACAGTTTCCATTTTCGACTTAGTCATCTGGCCTTGAAATAGAAAATATTTCACGAACTACGCTATAATCTCGGTAACCCAAACGAGTAAGTGGATTGAACTTGCTTACATCAAACTTTCCATCAACCACATAATCATCATTCATATGGACGCCAACCACTTCTCCAAAAACAGCAAAGTTTGCAGCTCCAGGTAACTTTATAATTTCGACTAATTTACACTCCAGTGCTGCAGGGGCGTCGAGAACTCTTGGACATTCTATTAACCTACAGTCTGTTTTTTTTAATTCAGCATGTTTGAATTCATCAATGTCTGCGGGCAAGGTTTTTGATGTTGCATTCATTTGGTGACGCATCTCATAAGATACGATATTTACGCAAAACTCTTTTGTTTCTCTGATGTTTGAAACTGAGTCTTTAGTTCCATCTCTATCAGATTTATCTCCTGTAGAGGCAAACATAACTTGTGGAGGAACATAAGCAACCGCATTAAAAAAAGAATATGGGGCTATATTATCAATAGAATTTTTATCTCTTGTTGAAATCCAACCAATTGGGCGAGGTGTTACAATAGCATTAAATGGGTTATGTTTAAGCCCATGACCATCTTCGGGTTTATAGAACATTTTAAAACTTCCTTTGAACATGAGATAGAGCCATGCTACCCCGCCTTCCAGATAAATTTGAAATTTATCCAATTCTTTATGGCAGTAGTGCATATGGGAGTTTATTGTGTACGCGATAAATACTGAAACTAACGCTGATTATTGGGAGGTTGAGGCTCTATACGATCTGTGCTTTGCTCCTGGCAGGGAAGCTTTATCTTCTTATCGCTTAAGAGAAAATACAAAACCTATTGCTGAACTTTGCCTTATAGCAAGAGATGAACAACATATTTTGGCTGGTGCTATTCGCTATTGGCCTGTGAAAATAAAAGACCACTCTGCTTTATTGTTAGGCCCAATCGCTGTCCATCCAACGAGGCAGGGGGAGGGATTAGGAAGTTTGTTGATTAAAGATAGTTTAAAACAAGCTGAAAATTTGGGTCATTCTAGGGTGCTCTTAATAGGGGATTTGCCTTACTACAGTCGATTGGGCTTTAAAAAACTGTCAAATGTTAAAATGCCACAACCGACTAATCCAGAACGTGTTTTAGGGATTGAACTTGTTTTTGGCGCCTGGGATATTTTAGGCGGATCAGTGGAAAGCTTTGGCTAATTCACAGTCTAAATAAGATCAACTCACAATTTTGCCCGCTTTCCTTTAGGCTTCATTTAAGTTATCCGCAGATATGCCTAGATATGCTCTAAAAATAGAATACAATGGTGCTCCTTTTGTAGGATGGCAGCGGCAGCAAAGCCAACTTTCCGTGCAAGGTTCGATTGAACGTGCTCTTTCGCAAATTGAGAATAACGAACATCTAATAGCCGGTGCGGGGCGTACCGATGCTGGTGTCCACGCAAGGTCTCAAGTCGCCCATTGTGATTTGAACAAAAAATGGGATCCTTTTCGACTTTCTGAAGCTTTGAACTTTCATTTGAAGCCACTTCCAATAGCAATAATTGATTGTGCGTTAGTTGATGATGATTGGCATGCGCGTTTTTCAGCAGTGGAGAGAAAATATATATTCCGACTTCTTGTCAGAAGGGCTCCATCAACGCATGAGGCTGGGTTAGTTTGGCAAATTGGCCATTCGCTTGATTTATCTGCAATGCAAGAGGCATCTCAATACTTGGTAGGTAAACATGATTTTACAACATTTCGCTCATCGATGTGCCAAGCTAAGAGCCCAATTAAGACCTTGGATGAATTTAAAATTGAGAGTTCTGAAGGGTGGTCAGGTACTGAGTTTAGGTTCCGATTAAGGGCAAGAAGTTTTCTTCATAATCAAGTTCGTAGTTTTGTGGGTACCTTAGAACGCGTGGGTTCGGGTAGCTGGAGTCCAGCTGACGTAAAAAAAGCTCTAGAGGCAAAAGATAGATCTCTTTGTGGCCCAGTTTCGCCGCCACATGGATTATATCTGTCTGAAGTTGTCTATGAAAATGATCCTTTTTCTTAAATTTTATTTTTAGTATTTAAAGTTGGTTGAGAGTCTGCTGGACGTTCTGGCCAAAAATGTTTTGGGTACCTTCCTCTCATATCTTTTCTAACATCCTCGTATGAGCTTTCCCAAAATGATACTATATCGGTAGTCGTTTGTATTTTTCTTCCTGCTGGAGACAAAAAAGTTATCCGGATTGGTAATCCAGCGCTCGTAGGATGAGTTTTTTGACCGTACATTTCCTGAATTCGAATTGATATTTCGGGTACATTGTTTTCATAATTTATTTTAATTTTCCTCTGTAACGGTGTTACAAAGTGGGCGGGCACCAATTTATCCAGCAACTGCCGTTCTTCCCAATTCAGTAGAGATTGGAGCGCCTCAAAATCATCAAACTTTTTCCAATCTTCTGCAGATTTTATATTTTGCAAAAATGGGGCTAACCAGATTTTAACTGTTTCATGTAGATTTTTATCTGACATATCAGGAAATTTATCCCCAGCCATTCTAACCCTAGCCAAGAAGTATTTAGCATTTTTTGAATGAAAAAAGCCAAGTTGTTTAATACCATCGAGCATGGCGTCAACAAAAATATCATTTGGTACATTTTTCCATGGGTTCTCGTGCAAATTTAAGTGGCCAAGTTTCTCTTGGCATTGGGCAATGACCTTCTTGTGTCTGGTAGACCAATAACAAGTGTTTGCTGAGATAATTTGTTCTTCAAATAATTCTTTTATTTCTGATAAAGTTATTGGCGCGCAGTAACGAATTTTTGCTTCCTTTTGATTTCCATCTAAACTGCACGCAACGATGAAAGGTTCAGATCTTAAAGGATCATTTTCTGCCAATACAGCTCCTTTCCCATTCGATAAAATATATCGTGGTATTTGCCCGTCCCGCCGTTTCCCAATTCGGTCGGGATAGGCGAGAGCTACTAGTTGGCCAACGGTATAATTTGATTTATTAACTTTGTATTTGGAAAGCCGGCTGGCTTCTTTTAAAATTCTTTTTGCTATTGGTAGCTTTATGGAACCGGACTGATTAGATTTTTCTCTTTGAATTTTCTTAACAGCGTCTAATCTTAGACTGATATCAGTATTTCTTGAATGCTCCAGTGGATCTGCATCAGAAAGAATTGATGCGAGCAAAGGTGCATCTTGCGCACCAGAGAGGATTATTTTTGATAATCGGGGGTGTAGTGGAATTTTAGACAGTGAACGCCCTTGTTTTGTAATTTGAAGTTTTTCATCTATCGCTTCAAGCATTTGTAGTACTTTATGAGCCTCTGAAATGGCGTTTTTGTTTGGTTTGGTGAGTAATGCAAGATCGTCTACATTACCGCCCCACAAGGCTAGTTCCAAAACAAATGGGGTTAAGTCTGACTTTTCAATTTCAGCTGGAGAGAACTCTGGAAAGCTTCCATCTTGGGACTTCGACCACAGTTTGTAACAGTTGCCAGGTGCTAGTCGTCCTGCACGTCCCATACGTTGATCTGCCTCTGATTTAGATATTTTTTGGGTGACTAAGCGCGCCATACCTGAACTGGAGTCGTATATAGATCTTTTGGAAAGGCCACTATCTATCACATGGTCTATTCCCTCTATGGTGAGTGAAGTTTCTGCTACATTTGTTGCAAGGACTATTTTTCGCCCGTCTGACAAAGGTTTTATGGCATTTTGCTGATCTTTGAAATCTAACCTTCCATAAAGGGGAAAAATTCTACAATCGGTTGGTACTTGTCCTTTCAAAGAGGCAGCAACTTTGATAATTTCGGCCTCTCCCGGCAAGAAGACTAGTATACTCCCTGTCTTTGTTTTGATTACTTTGAGTATTACCTCGCTAATGGCTTTTGGAATAATTTCTTCTTGAGTTTGAGGTAATTTTTGCCAATGAGGAGTAACGGAAAAACTTTTACCCTGACATTTAATTATTGGAGCATTTTGCATTAGTTTAGATACTGCATTGACTTCTAGTGTTGCAGACATGACCAAAATCTTCAGATCACTTCTTAAAACATTCGCTGTTTCAAGACAAAATGCGAGACCAAGATCTGCGTTGAGGCTCCTTTCGTGGAATTCATCAAAAATTATTGTAGATACGTCCTTCAGCTCTTGGTCTGCTTGGATCATCCTTATTAAAATTCCGTCTGTTACCACCTCAATTTTTGTTAGTTCACTGCACTTTGTTTCGCCTCTAATTCGATACCCTACGGTCTTTCCAATTGGTTCATTTAGGGTCTGAGCCATTCTTGCCGCAACTTGCTTTACGGCAATCCTCCTGGGCTCTAGCATGATCACTTTACCTTTGGAAAATGCAGGATCATTAATAAGGTTGATGGGAACTGCTGTAGATTTCCCAGCGCCTGGAGGCGCTGTCAATACAGCTCTTTTTGTTTTCTTTAGCTGCTCTGCCAGCTCATCAAGAACTGAAAATATGGGTAAATTTTGAGACAAGGTGCTTTACCGTTTAGTAAATTTAGTTCGTCCACGTAAAGCCTTTATCTCTAAGCTTTCGACAGAATAAAGTTCACCTTTCATGATATAATTGACAGTAAAAGGAAAAACTTTGCCTTCTTTCATCTCTTCATCTGAATAGCCATCCTCACGGATGTATTCTCCTTGGCATTTTGCAGAGTTTTCTTGAATTTTAATTTTAGATAATTTGATTTCTATTCGACGAGCGCCATCAAATAGATGAAATGTTTGTGAACATATTGTTTTTTTATCTTTATCGCTCATGACTAAATGAATAGCCGTCATAGGATCTACAGTTCCCTTTTGAGACTTAGGCTTTGCCCAGTGAGATTGTGGAACTTTTGTAGAAGTGACCTTTGGTACCATTTTATGGTACACCATAGATTTTTCTTCCTTTCTTCGCTTCGTATCTGATTTTCCACGATAATAGGTAGGTAGGTATAGCTTATTTGATAACTTTCCTTTGGACTCAGCTTGAAATTTATAATTGGTAACCATCCTAGCTAGACCTTTAGACATTAAAACGCCTGAGATATCGTAGTCACTTTCAGATGTTTTAATTGAGTAAATCAATTCACCGACTTTTATACCCCACAAAAAAACATCAAAACTGTATTTTTCTGTTTTGGCAAAAATACTAGTTGTGCTGAGAAGTACTGCAGACACAAATGCAGTTAAGAAAAGTTTTTGTTTGTTTTTCATAGGTAAATTAATACTCAATCTATTAAGAGAAATAATTTCAGGCTAAACAAGGCAAGAAAAGCAAGATAAGGTCAACCAACAATTTAATATTTACTTGAAAGCTGGTCAAAATGACTGACTTAAATAAAATGGCGGAAACTTTAATAGCAGGCGATAGACGTGTTTTGGCTCGGGCCATAACATTAGTTGAAAGTTCCCGTGAGGATCATAGAAAATCTGCCGTTGCATTAATATCGTTGCTTGAAAAAAAGTCTCAAAAACAAGCAATTCGAATTGGTCTTTCGGGGACGCCTGGTGTTGGCAAATCAACATTTATAGAAGTTTTTGGCTCCTTTCTTACGGATTGTGGATTAAGTGTTGCTGTGCTTGCAGTTGATCCCAGCTCAGCAAGATCAGGAGGTTCTATACTAGGTGATAAAACTAGGATGACACTGCTGGCTCGAAATCCCGCTGCATTCATACGGCCATCTCCTAGTCAAACTCATTTGGGCGGTGTAGCTCGGCGCACTCGTGAAACTGTAGCTATATGTGAGGCTGCAGGATTTGATGTAATATTAATCGAAACAGTTGGGGTTGGTCAGTCAGAAACCATAGTTTCAGAAATTTGTGATATCTTTACTTTGTTGCTGGCTCCAGCTGGTGGTGATGAATTGCAAGGTGTTAAACGGGGAATTATGGAGCTTGCTGATCTTATTCTCATAAATAAGGCTGATGGTGATTTAAAAGATCAAGCAACTAGAACATGCGCTGATTATTCTGGAGCCTTGCGATTACTTAGAAAACGAGCTCAGGATCCTGAAGGGTTTCCTATGGCAATGACTATTTCTGCCTTAGAAAAAGATGGTATCAGTGATGCTTGGAAAGTCATTTCGGATCTTGTTAGTTGGCGTCAGGAAAGCGGGCATTTTGAACTTAATCGTTCTGAACAATCTAAATTTTGGCTTCATGAAGACATAAGATATCAATTATTATCAATTTTAGATAAAGATCCCATTAAGACTGACCTTTTGGAAATTGCTGAGGAAGTCGCTTCTGGTAAAAAAAATTTAGCGTTGGCAGCAAATGAAATTTTAAAAGAAATTTCGATTAAAAAAGGTGAGCTGGGCTAAAAGTCTTACAGACTCAAATCATATATTCCGCTTAATCGTGATATAATTTTCTGTTTTAATTATAATATTCGCTTTAATTTAATGTGCTTGACGATCATAAAGAATATCCCTAGAAGCTCGCTAGTGAATTAGAGTGGTTTTGCTTTATTTCATTTAACAATTTTTTGGGTAAATCCCACTCGATTAAAAAGTTAGGAAATTATTATGTCGCGGCGTTGTGAATTGACAGGTAAAGGGCCAATGACTGGCAATAACGTAAGTCATGCTAACAATAAAACTCGCAGAAGATTTTTACCTAATCTTAATGAAGTAACGCTTCAATCTGAAACTTTAGGGCGTGGTGTTAAACTTAGAATATCTGCAGCGGCCTTAAGGACAGTAGATCATCGTGGAGGCCTTGATGCATTTTTAGCCAAGGCGAAGGACAGTGAACTGTCTTCAAATGCTCTTCGGGTCAAAAAAGAGATAGCAAAGGCTCAGGAAGCATAGCCAAGTCTGAGAAGTTTTAAATCATACTCTTAACGCAAATATTAAATTCAAAACTGAGTATAAAGCACATAACGTCTGCGGTGGTACTTTACTTTTTGTCTGCGCCAACTCTAATTGCTGGTCAGATAATGATCTCGGATGCCTATGCAAGATCTTCCGGTCCCCTTGCTAAAGCGGGAGCTGCTTATATGAAGATAATGAATCATTCTAATGAGAGCGATCGTTTAATAAGTGTGTATTCAAATATTGCAAAAAAGACTGAACTTCATAAGCATATAATGAGTGAAAATGGCATTATGAAAATGGTTCGGATAGAAGATGGAATAAAAATTGATGCTATGCAGGAGCATACTCTTATTCGAGGCGGTGAACATATTATGTTTATGGGACTGAATGAACCGTTTGAAAATGGAAAGATCATTCCAGTTATTTTGCAATTTGAAAATTCTGGTGAAGTCACTGTAGAGGTAGTCGTTGATCAGAAAAGAAAAGACAAAAAACACTCTCATACTCACTGAAAATGATTGAAACTTCTGTTAAATCCGTTTTGTTTGTTTGTTTAGGAAACATTTGTAGGTCACCAACGGCTGAAGCTTTATTTAGGCAAAAATCAAGTGCTGTGGAACTTAATATTAGTTGTGATAGTGCTGGGACAGCCGATTGGCATATAGGATCTCCTCCATATCAACCGATGCAGAAAGCAGCTCTCGCCCGAGGAATAAACATGTCTAAGCTAAGAGCGCGGCAGATTTCCATCCATGATTTTACAAACTTTGATTTGATAATTGCGATGGATGAAAAAAATCGTGCAAACTTAAATACTCTTTGTCCAGAAGGAGTTGGTAAAGTGCGCCTATTAACTGAATTTGCCCAAGAGAATTTGGGGTATGATTATGTCCCTGATCCATACTATACCCGTGACTTTAACCAAACACTGGATATTATTGATCAATCTTTGAGTGGTCTTATCGAGAATTTGAACAGCGCAAATACGGCTTAATCATAGGTTATAAGTTCATTTTAACTTATTTTTTTCTTGCTCTTTTTAATGAGTGAATTACCTCCTTTAAAGTTACGGTTTTTATGGTGGACGCAATATGCAAATTTTAACTTTATATCTCACGACATCAGTGGTCTTTCTGGCACTTGATATCGTGATGCTCAAACGAGTTTTGTACCCACTGTTTTCATCTAATCTTGGCGACTGGTTATTAGAAGATCCTAGAATGGGCCCAGCAGCGATTTTTTATCTGTTTTATGTTGGTGGTGTATTGTTCTTTGCTTCGTGGCCAGCGTTTAATTCCGGTAACCCGGCACAAGCTTTATTTGCTGGCGCGTTGCTTGGCATTTTGGCCTATGGAACTTATGAGTTTACTAACTTTGCAACTTTGAGAGCTTGGTCGCCTACGATGGTCATGATTGACGTGACTTGGGGTGCAGTACTTACGGGTGTATCTGCTTGGGCAGGTGTTGTAATAACTCGAGCAATTTTTGGTTAAATAGTACCTTAAAGAATTTAATTTTCAGCTCTATTGGCATTTAATAGTTTAGAAAGTATAGACTTTTAAAGTCTATATTGAGGAGACGCTAATGCCAGGCAGTGCAAATTTAAACATCATGTTAAAAACTGCCCGGCTGGCGGGACGTTCTTTATCTAAAGATTTCCGGGAAGTTGAAAACTTACAAGTATCGCGTAAAGGTGTTGGTGATTTTGTCAGTCGCGCTGACATTGCTGCAGAAAATATTATCCGAAATGAACTCATGGAAGCACGGCCGACTTATGGTTGGGTTGGAGAAGAAAGTGATGCAGAGGAAGGAAAAGATCCGACCAGACGTTGGATTGTTGACCCGCTAGATGGCACAACAAATTTTCTGCATGGTTTGCCTCACTGGGCAGTTTCAATTGCGCTTGAGCATAAAGGAGAAATCATCTCAGGTGTAATATACGATCCTTCTAAAGATGAAATGTTTTTTGCTGAAAAAGGCTTGGGGGCCTGGATGAATGAGAGCCGGATACGCGTTTCGGCTAGGTACAGCATTGCTGATAGTTTGTATGCAACTGGAATTCCATTTTCGGGGAGAATTGATGATTTGCCAGAGACAATAAATGACCTTGAGAAACTTATGCCAAAGTGTTCGGGGGTTCGTCGTTATGGAGCTGCTGCTTTAGATCTCGCTTATGTGGCTGCTGGTAGATATGAAGGGTATTGGGAGCGTAACCTGAACAATTGGGATATTGCAGCTGGAGTGATTATTGCACGAGAGGCAGGAGCCATAGTGGAGTCTATTTCAGGCAATATTGACCCATTAATTGATGGAAGTATAATCGCTGTGACTGAGGTTCAATTTGATAAGCTGGCAAAAATAATCAGGCAATGATCATTTTGTAACTTTTGGTATATTAGTTCGTCTGAAAGAGTAAGTGGCGGCTTCGTGGTCTGGTGCACCGTGGTTTTTAGACCAAAAATCTGATCCACCTAATTTATTAAATGTGGTTAAAGTTGCTAAAATTCCAAACACAAATCCACCTATGTGAGCCCAGTAAGCTACGCCACTCACTGAAGCCGGAACGGCTAAACCGTTATAGAGCTGCAATACAAACCATATACCTAAAACAATCCATGCTCTTACGGGGATAATTTTGAAAATAATCACAAAAATAAATAAAATATCAATTTTTGCTTTTGGAAAAAGTAGTAAATAGCCCCCCATGACTGCAGCCACTGCACCGGAAGCTCCGATAACTGGAATACTAGAGTAGGGGTCTGCCACAAATTGGGCCAAGTTCGCAAATATTCCTGCGCATAGGTAAAAAGTCAGAAACCAGAAATGCCCCATTTTATCTTCTAGGTTATCTCCATAAATATGCAGAAAAAGCATATTGCCCAGTAAATGCATAAAACTGCCATGTAAAAATATAGACGTTAATAATCCAAGATGAGAGCGTCCTTCACTTATGCTTGCTGGTAGAAGAGCCCAGTTTTGGAAGAAAGGATTTATTTTACTAGGGTCACCCAAAATGTGCCAATAGCTTAAGAAAATTAACGTATTCATTAAGATCAACGTGTAAGTTATGTATGGGAAACGTCGAGAAGGGTTATGGTCGCGTATCGGAAACATAAGTTTGGATGTACTCTTTCAATAAAAGCAGTCAAGTTAAATATAATCCGTAAGTAGTCAAACTTTTGGATTATTTATTGAATAAAATTAAAAGATATTTTTGTTAATTTTAATATGAAACCATTCTTTAGACTAGACACTCCGAACAATATAAGTAATGTCGCGTCACCTGGCCCGTGTGATGGAATGGTAGACATAACAGACTTAAAATCTGTGGCCTTCGGGCGTGGCGGTTCGAGTCCGCCCACGGGTACCAGGTAAATCACAAAATTTATTTTAACGCACCGGCTGTCATGCCTGCTATAAACCTCCGAGATTGTATAATAAAGATCAATATCATCGGTAGTGATGCTAACGAAAGACCAGCATATAGGACACCATAATTTATGCTGTATTCTCCAAAAAATGACGTAAGTCCCTGAGCAAGAGTTTTCCATTCTGGTGACTGAATGAAAATCAACGGAAAGAAAAAATCGTTCCATATTGGTACTGCACTATAGATACCAGCGATTACTAATGCTGGCGAAATCAAAGGTACCATAATATCAATCATAATTCTCAATTCGCTTGCTCCATCCATGCGAGCGCTATCTTCTAATTCTTTTGGTAAGGAACGTAAAAAACCAGTTAGAATGAAAACCGTAGCTGGAAGGCTCATAGCTGTGTAAATAAAAATCAAGCCAAGAAGGTTGTCTATGAGTCCAAGATATTTTAATTGAATAAATAGAGGTATAATTGCCAACCGAATTGGGAGCATCAAACCAGAAAGAAAGAATAAAGACACCATCAATGTTCCTCTAAATTTATATCTTGCAATAGCGTATGCCGCCATTGTCCCGGTAACTAGAAGAAGGATGATTGAAGAAAGCGTTACTATAACTGAATTCAGAAAGTATCGTGGTACGTCCGTTTTATTCCAAATCACCTGAAAATTTTCTGTGTTAAGCCTCTCAGGAAAAGAAAAGGGCGACATAAAAATTTCTGGAGTGGTTTTGAAGCCAGATAAGACCATCATAAAAATTGGATAAAGCATAAACAATGCAGCCGTTGCCAAAAAAATCTGAATCAAAGCATTTTCAAGGCGTACCGTGTTGGTTTTTTCTATTCCAGACATTCTAACCCATTTCAACCTCTCTAGCGGTTAAAATCTTTGTAGCAATTATTGAAAATAAAAATATTAAAAGGAAGATGATAACTGCTAAGGCTGAACCAACTCCAAATTCAGTTCCACCGGCACTTATCGATCCAAAAGCTGTTCGATAAAATAATAGACCTAGCATATCTGTGGAGTATGCAGGTGAGCCCTCCAGGCCAGCCATAATATATGGTAACTCAAACCAATTAAATGATCCGATAAAGGTTAAAACGACTATAATCGTAACGGCTGGTGCCATAAGAGGCCAGATTATATCTTTTGCAATTTGCCATTCTGATCCTCCATCCAAACGTGCCGCTTCTATCAGATCACGCGGTATACGATGAATCGCAGCTAAAAACACAATGGCTGGGAAACCGACCCAAGCCCATGCATTTACTAGGATCATTGTAGGTAGAGCCGTTTCTGGCAAACCTAGCCAAGGTAAAGCCCATTCATTAAGACCAATGGTGTTAAGTAATTTATTTACAAGGCCAAAAACGGGGTTAAGAAACATTTTCCATTGGAAGCCAATAATAACTGTAGATAAAATAACAGGCAGAAAAAATACAACTTGGTAAATTCGAGCTCCTTTCGGCTCACGCGCTAAAAAAAGTGCTATTATTAGTGCGGTCCCATTTTGGATAACCATGAGAGAAACGAACACCAAGATATTGTTTTTGAGAGCGTTAAAAAAAAACCAATTACGTTCAGGATCTAAAAGAACTTTTCGAAAGTTATCAAGACCAATAAATTCCCCTCTTATAAGCCCATTCCACTCGTAAACACTGTACCACAAAGCGGAGGCCATAGGTAAAAATATAAAGGTTATAAGGATTAGTGCAGGTGGAAAAAGCAAAAAAGAAAGCCACAAAAACTTTTTTAGTTTTCTAAATATTTTGGCGCGCTGATAATCACGATCTGTAATGTGCATTTACTTATCTATCGCCCATCCGTTTGAATTAAAAAGGTGACAGTCTTTAATTGAAAAGCCAACATCTAAATTTTCACCAACTTTAATCTCTCTATCGCCACTACAATGAACGATAATATCGTTGTCAGTCTTTGAATTTAAATATATGTAAGTTTCTCCTCCTAATCGTTCTACAGCATAAACTTTACCATTTATTGTTTGAGTTTGATTTTTCGTAAAAATAAAATGTTCCGGCCTTACGCCAAAATGGATGTTTTCGCCAACTGAAACTTCAGGATTGTTGCACTTTTTAAATATTAAAGTATCAGAGTTTTTTAAACTAAAGTGTATTCCCATTGAACTTACTTTATTAACTGTACCGGAAAAAAAATTCATGGCTGGTGAACCTATAAATCCAGCAACAAATTTATTTTTAGGTTTTTTATAAAGCTCTAAAGGAGCGCCAACTTGCTCAACCCGACCTTTATTAATAACGACAATTTTATCAGCCATTGTCATGGCTTCTACCTGATCATGCGTTACGTAAATCATTGTTGTTTTTAATTTCTTATGCAATTTTGTTAACTCGATCCTCATCTGGACCCTTAGTTTTGCATCTAAATTTGAAAGTGGCTCATCGAAAAGAAAAACTTTTGGTTCGCGCACAATCGCTCGACCTATCGCCACCCGTTGTCTTTGCCCCCCCGATAGTTCTTTTGGTTTGCGATCTAAATATTCACCCAGTTGGAGTATATCAGCTGCCCTTTTAACCTTTTCATCTATAACGTTCTTAGGTTCCTTTGCTACTTTCAACGAATAGGACATATTCTGGTAAACTGACATATGCGGGTAAAGAGCATAGCTTTGAAAGACCATGGCTAAGCCACGCTTAGCTGGTGCGAGGTGATCGATTCTTTGATTGTTTAATCTAATTTCACCGGAGGTAAGTTCATCTAGTCCTGCAAGAAGCCTAAGCAGCGTTGACTTTCCACATCCAGAAGGTCCAACAAAAACAGCAAATTCGCCATCATTTATTTCTAATGTTGTGCTGGAAATCACCTCTAAATCGCCAAAGCGCTTGGTAATGTCTAGCATATTAATCTGAGCCATTAAGTTTCACTTTTTTTGATTTTCATATTTATTATTTCAGACAATATGCTTTTTGGAAAATTTAAATAAGTGGGGCAGGCTCAATAAGCCTACCCCATCACCTTTGGGAGGTTTTCTTACTCAGAACTTTTTATTCCATCTGAGACTTCTTTAGAAACTTGAGCTGCTGATTTGGAGCCAGCAAAAAGTTCCTGCAGACCATTTTGTAGTAAAGTTGAGCCTGTTGGTTTCTTGAAGCGATAACCCACCAACATAATGTACGGAGTCGTTTCGCTATGAAAACCAGAAATTTTAGCAAGAAGAGGATCTGAGGAAACTGCACCTTCAACAGCTGCTACATTTGCTAATTTATCTGTTAACATTTGTCCAAACGGTTGTGATGCCGTGAACTGAATAAATTTTAGAGCAGCATCCTTATTTTCTGATGCAGAATTCACAGCATAACCACCGTCTAACCAGGTAGCGACCATGCGTTTTCCTCCTGGCTCAGCAGATGGTCCTTGCATTATATCAAAATTAACTCCTGCAGCTCTGAAGCCTGGGATTTCCCACGAGCCTCCCACAAAAAATGCAGCAACACCTGAGGTGAACAATTGCTTCATTGTTGCATAATCAATTCCTTCATGGCCTTGAGGTAGGAATTCTCGTAATTCCGCAAATTTTTCCATGGCACCTACAAACCTTGCATCTTCAAAATCAGTTTTTTCTGAGACCACTTGCTGGAAAAAATCACCACCATAAAAGTTAGGCATAAAAGCGCCTGACATAACTTCCATGGTCCATCCATCTTTTGAACCATTAGCAAACGGCACAACTCCCGCTGATTTCAATTTACTAGCGGCTGCTTTAAATTCATCCCAAGTGGATGGTGGCGTGATATTATTAGCTGATAGGATGTCTGGGTTATAGTAAACCAAGATTGTCTGTGAAGCCATCGGTACAGAATATACTTCGCCGTCGGAGCGTAGTGTAACTCCCAACAGTTCATCAAATGAAAAACCGGAAAAATCAACTTTTTCAGTGAGGCTTTCCAAATAACCTGGCGCCGCTACACTTTCAAAGGCACCGTATGCGCGAGTATGGATAATATCTGGTCCAGAACCGCCTGCAAGTGCGGTTGTGAGAATAGTTGCATAATTCGTGGCTTCGTGGGCTGTGTAAGTTACCTTAATATCAGGATTAGCTTTTTCAAATTCTGCGATTATCGAATTATATGCTTCGACGTCTTCTTGTCGCCAACTCCAAAAATTTAATTGGGTTTCAGCAATTGCTGTCCCTCCAACAAATACAGCGGCTGCTGTCAAAAGTATTTTCTTTTTAAGTTTATTTAAAATTTTCATCTTCCCCTCCCTTTATTGGAAAACGTAATGCCATTTAGCATTGATTAAATTTTTTTGCTTTTAAAGCTGATATAGCTGCTCTTAAGTTCTGCATTTCTTTATCTAAAACATGTTTTGCTTCATTGATTGTTTTTGCTCCCTCAACAAGTAAGATTGCAAGCTTCACTGCTCCTTTTGATTGTTTTAAGCTCCTTGCTGCTTGGTTTCGGTTACAACCTGTAATATTCATCACAATTTCTTCGGATCTCTTCAATAGTTTAGAATTATTTGCGATTAAATTCACCATCATTCCGTCCATCACATTTCCTAGGTATACCCCCATGCAAGAGGACATCATATTTAACGCAATTTTTTGTGCTGTTCCGGCTCCAAGTCGTGTTGATCCAGCGATTACCTCTGGTGCTGTTGGTAAAAGTATTGGGATGTCTGCTTGATTAAGTAATTTTGTGTTTGGGTTGTTTGCTAAACCTATCGTGGTAGCGCCAATTTCCTTTGACATTCTCATTATAGCTGCCGGGTATTTTGTGTTGCCACTTGCTGCTAAACAAATAACACAATCACCAGTTTCTATTATTTTGCCATCTTTTTTGGCAGCTTCCTCGCTGTCCTCCATTTCGCCCTTTGGTCGCGACATGTCTTCGAGCCCACCTGCTCTTAGGATCTTTATTTGTGATATTGGTATTCCGAATGTTGGCGTTATTTCTAAGCCGTCTGCCATAGCTTGAAGTCCTGAACTCCCTGCTGCAGCATACACTATTTTTTTATTATTAACTAAAGTCTTCGCCATTGCTCTTGCGCCGCGCTCTATTGGCTCAATCGCTGATGAAACGCATTTTGCCGCTTCAATTTGACTGTCGAGAAGTATTGAAAGTATTTCTTCGCCCGCAAGTTTATCAAGGCCTTTTGCTTTATTATGGATTTGTTCTGTTTGCAGCATACTAATTATTAAATTTTTACAATAATCTTGAGATAAACGATACCACTTAAATACCATTTGTCAAAAATATATCTTTATGGTAAAAATTGGTATTGTTTTTGCTAAAATTGGTATTTTAATTTATAATAAAGCACGTATTTAGTTCAGTCCTAAGAATTGAGAAGCTTTCCAAGGTTAATTTTGGCAATGAAATTATGAGACTAACTCAATGAACTACCAAGAAATATTTTCTCCATCAAACTGGCTCTTGGAAAAAGGTGGACTTCGATACATCCAGCTACAGCGCCGGATAGAAAAAGCAATAGCCAATGGTAAATTACCACCAGGCATTCCTCTCCCTCCTGAAAGAGAAATAGCAAAAATAACAGGCCTTTCCAGGGTTACAGTCAGGAAGGCTATAGCGCCCTTAGTAAAAAGTGGTTTGGTGGAGCAAAAACAAGGTTCAGGATCACTGATAGCTGAGCCAGTTCAACGTGTCGAACAATCGCTTTCGCGTTTAACTTCTTTTACAGAAGATATGCAATTTAGGGGAATAAAAACAACATCTCGGTGGCTTAATAGAACCACGTCAGCGCCATCTCCTGAAGAAATAATGAATTTAGCAATTTCTACGTCTGAAACAGTTTCACGAATAGATCGCTTAAGATTTGCAAATGATATTCCAATGGCAATAGAAAGAGCAACTTTACCTAATTCTATTCTTAAAGACCCATCAAGTGTTGAAATTTCGCTTTATGAAACACTTGAACAACTGGGTAAAAAACCAGTTCGGGCAATACAACATCTAAAAGCTACAAATATTAAAAAAGAAGATGCCATATTGCTAAAATGTGATGAGGGCACTGCTTGTTTACATGTTACGCGTTTATCATTCTTAAGATCAGGTGAAGTAGTTGAATTTACTAAATCAGTCTATCGAGGAGATGCTTACGATTTTGTTGCAGAATTAAGAATTCCAGAAGGTGTGTAGCTATAATGCAATCTCATTCTAAAATGTATCAGGAAATACAGGAAATTCCTGAAGCTGTTTCAAACCTTTTGGAAGTTTCTGATCTTGTTGTCGATCAATTAGCAAGTCAAATTAAAGATCAGCTACCCAATTTTGTGTTTACAGCTGCTCGTGGATCCTCTGATCATGCAGCAAAATTTCTAAAATATTTATTTGAGATCTATCTTGGAATACCTGTGGTTTCGTTGGGACCTTCAATCTGCTCGATTTATAGCTCAAAAATTTCTTTGAAAAATACTATTTGTATATGCATCTCTCAATCTGGTCAAAGTCCAGATATTCTTAGCGTTATAGATTCAGCTCAAAATAAGGAGTGCATAACAGCTAGTTTTACCAACGATTCTAATTCGCCTTTGGCTCAGAAAACTAAGTTTTCAGTACCATTGCAGGCAGGTAGTGAAAAAAGTGTTGCAGCTACAAAAACTTTTATAAATTCTTTAGTCGTTTGTCTGCTTTTAGTAGCCAAGGTCAAAAAGGATGTTGAGCTTTTGACTGCAATTTACAGACTGCCGGAATTACTCGAAAAAGCGGTTAGAATAAAATGGCCTGAACTCAAAAATGAATTGGAAAACTGTAATAAGCTTTATACTTTGGGTAGAGGACTTTCTTACAGTATTTCAAATGAAGCATCTTTGAAACTGATAGAGACTTGTGGAATACATGCTTCATCTTACTCTTCAGCAGAAGTTTTACATGGTCCAGTAGAAATAGTAGATGAATATCACCCGGTAATTGCTTTCATTTCTAGGGATGCAGCCGAACAATCAATTGTTAATGTTTGTGAAAACATTGCTGAAAGAAAAGCTAAAGTGTTTGGAACTTCAAGCTATCTGAATAAGTCAATAAGCCTTGAATATTTAAATACTGGGCATCCATTTACTGATCCAATTGCTTTAATAGCTTCATTTTATCCGTTTGTTGAAAATTTATCTTTGGTCAGAGGCAGAAATCCTGATCAGCCGAGTCTCTTAAAAAAGGTGACTAAAACAATATGATCAGAAAAACAGCGTACTTTGCGGCAAAAATATTTGATGGGGTCAAAGAACACTTAGATTCCGCACTTATTATTGAAAACTCAAAAGTTTTAAAAATAATCCCCCAGAAAAATGTTGAATCAGATATTGAGATAATATCTTTAGATCACGGGGTTATCAGCCCTGGGTTTGTAGATCTTCAGGTAAATGGTGGTGGAGGTCATTTGCTAAATGAGGCTCCATCCTTACAAAAGCTTGAAAAAATTTGCGAAACCCACGCCAATCTTGGCACAACCTCACTGCTACCAACTCTCATTTCTGATGTTCCAAATATTACGGAGGCAGCTCATAATTGCGCCGTAGAAGCTTTCAATGAGAATATGCCTAGTTTTATCGGTTTGCACCTAGAGGGCCCACATTTGGCTCCATCCCGAAGTGGCGCACATGAGAAATCTGTTATTAGGCCAATGGAAGAAAATGACTGTCTAGCTTTGGAGGATCTAGCAATTAAGGTACCAAAAGTTTTGACCACTGTTGCTCCTGAAGCTGTATCTGCAAAGTTAGTTGAACGTTTGGCTTCTGCAGGTATAATTGTTTCATTGGGACACACAGATTGTAGTTACTTCCAAGCCAAGGAGTTAGCTTCTGCAGGGGCAACTGGTGTAACACACCTTTTCAATGCCATGAGCCAATTTGGGAGTCGTGAGCCTGGGCTTGTAGGAGCAGCTTTAGAGCTTCATAATTTATCTGCGGGTATTATAGCAGATGGTTTTCATGTTGATGTCTCGACGATTAAAATTGCCTTGAGAGCCAAAAAAACACCAGGTTCTATTTTTCTTGTAAGCGATTCTATGGCCACGACAGGAACTAATCTAAAAAGTTTTGAGTTGAATGGACGGAAAATTTTTAGAGAAAATGGACGGTTAACTTTAGAAAATGGAACTTTAGCAGGCGCAGATTTAGATCTAGCCACTTCTGTAAGATTTATGGTTCATGAAGTTGGAATTCCATATATTGATGCCTTAAAAATGGCTACTATTTTTCCATCACGATTTATTGGAATGGAAAAAGAAATTGGCGTTTTGTTACCTGGAGCAAGAGCGGATTTTCTTTGGCTGGACGAGAGTTTAAATGTTCGACGTGTTTGGCGCTCTGGGGAAGCTTTGATTTAATCAAATAAGACGATTGAGTTGTTCAAAACTATATTTTTTTAAAACGCTCGCCATAATTTCAGCATTATTTGAATTTACCGTACTATATTTAATTCCGCTATTTAGATTGCTTTGCAAACTAGTGTCTAAAAAGTCGACGCAGTTTGCCACACCGCCTATCAAATACATTTTAGCCTGTTTTAATTCTGTCATATCAAATAAACGATTTGAAAGTTTACCAATTTCGACACCAGCTTCATGCAAAATTTTCAAGGCAATAGGGTCACCCAAGGTAGCAGCGCAATTTACTTCTTTAGCCAAGCTTGCAATTATTTCTCGACCGCCCCCATAAACCTTTTGACGAATAGTATTCCAATCTTTGGATCCAAATTTATCAGCTAATTTTGAATTGAGCACTGACATTTTAGGGTTCATTGTCTCCATGCTGCGAAGCCATGCCCTCAACGCTTGTTGGCCTATCCAAAAGCCTCCGCCACAATCGTCTATAAGATATCCATAACCGTTTGCACGCAAGACATTATACTCTCTGGTCAGGTGATAACCGATACAGCCCGTGCCTGCATAAACAAGGAATTCTTTTCCTGGTATGGCTAATCCCAGGTACACAAAAAATAAATCATCTGAAATTAAAACATCTTTTGTTTTTAAAGATTTTTCAATTATTTCACGCATCCATTTTGCTTGACTTGACTTGCTGTCTAGACCTGAGATGCCCGCAATAACTTTTGAAATTGGAGCAACTTTTTGAGCCTGTTGGCAAATGTCTTGTAATTTGCTTTCATTTTCCTTTTGGGCTGAGGAACTGAAAATATGACCACTTAAAGGGCCTGAAGATTGATTTATTAACGTCTTTCCATTTGGGTCTTGAATACACCATTTCGCAGTTGACGCTCCACCATCAATTGCAAGAACATTCATTTTACAGATCCTCTATTTGATTAACAATTTTACGAGTTATTTCTCTAGGATTTGTGATTGCTGTGCCCACAACTACTGCAGTTGCACCCAACTTAAAAGCAGAAGAAATTTGTTTTGCACTCTCATATCTCCCCTCTGCTATTATTGGTTTTTCACATTTTTTTACTAAAATTTTTACTAAATCCAGATCTGGCGTGTTTGTTTTTGGGCAGGTTTTTGTATAGCCAGATAGCGTAGTAGCTATAAAGTCAGCCCCTAATTCTTCAGCCTCCAAAGCCTCGTCTAAATTACTTACATCTGCTAACAATAAACATTTTAAGTCATTTTTTATATATTTAACTATTTCATCTAATGGCTCAAATATTCGATGACGTGCTGTTGCATCTATAGCAATAATTGAGGCTCCTGCATTGGCAACTTCCATTGCTGATTTCTTGTTAGGGGTAATATAAATTTCAGATTTAGAAGAAAAAATTTTGTTTATTCCGATAATTGGAACTTTAACTTGTGATTTGATTGCCCTTATATCTTCAACTCCATTTGCTCTGATTGCTTGAGCACCACCTTGTACCGCAGACAGGGCCATGGCCGACATAAAGGCTGGTCCGTGAAGAGGGTTATCTATTCGAGCTTGACAAGAAACGATGAGTCCTTGCAACATTGGGTTTTCCCTTGCTTATATTTTTAAATATACTTTGCAGTATATCAGTCTTTATACCTTTTGTGAGCAATGATTCCTCCTGTCATAGGTTTAAATACGCCGGTTGTGGTAGGATATGAAATTGGAAGATTTGCCAATGACCTAGCTGCGAGAAAGGCAAAACATTCTGCCTCTATGGCGTCACCTCGCCAATTATATTGATCAGCATTTATAACTTCAACATTCGCCCGAGTAGAAATTTCTCGCATCATTGTTGTGTTTTTTCGCCCGCCACCTGAGACGATTAACTGTCTTGGACGTAAAGGAAGAAGATCTAAGCTTTTCGAAACTGCTGCAGCTACTAGAGCCGTTAAGGTTGCCGCGCCATCTTCAAGTGACATCCCATCCACTAATTTATACGAAAAATCAAAGCGATCTAAGGATTTTGGATATTTGAGTTTAAAATAAGGATCTTCTAAAATTTTTTCTAATTTATCCTCATCGACAATTCCTGT